>OGOU01000348.1_pt1 | contig 43484 bp, 33 predicted proteins | sample 1552721 | NCBI WGS metagenome assembly OGOU01 (sample SAMEA2580176, study PRJEB22360) | human gut metagenome | biome: human gut; feature: human-associated habitat; material: faeces | place: Denmark | collected 2008/2010
GCCCCCGTCAATTCCTTTGAGTTTCAACCTTGCGGCCGTACTCCCCAGGTGGATTACTTATTGTGTTAACTCCGGCACGGAAGGGGTCAGACCCCCCACACCTAGTAATCATCGTTTACAGCGTGGACTACCAGGGTATCTAATCCTGTTTGCTACCCACGCTTTCGTGCCTCAGCGTCAGTTAAAGCCCAGCAGGCCGCCTTCGCCACTGGTGTTCCTCCCAATCTCTACGCATTTCACCGCTACACGGGGAATTCCGCCTGCCTCTACTTCACTCAAGCCATGCAGTTTCAAATGCAGGCTATGGGTTGAGCCCATAGATTTCACATCTGACTTGCAAAGCCGCCTACGCACCCTTTACACCCAGTAAATCCGGACAACGCTTGCTCCCTACGTATTACCGCGGCTGCTGGCACGTAGTTAGCCGGAGCTTTCTCCTTGGTTACCGTCATTATCTTCACCAAGAACAGTGGTTTACAATCCGAAAACCTTCTTCCCACACGCGGCGTTGCTGCATCAGGGTTTCCCCCATTGTGCAATATCCCCCACTGCTGCCTCCCGTAGGAGTCTGGGCCGTGTCTCAGTCCCAATGTGGCCGTTCAACCTCTCAGTCCGGCTACCGATCGCGGTCTTGGTGAGCCGTTACCTCACCAACTAACTAATCGGACGCGAGTCCATCTCTGAGCGATAAATCTTTGATAGAAATGCCATGCGACCTTTCTATATTATGCGGTATTAGCATCCTTTTCAGAATGTTATTCCCCTCTCAGAGGCAGGTTACTCACGCGTTACTCACCCGTCCGCCACTAAACTTAATCAGTTTCATTCCGAAGAAATCATCTAAAGAAGTTCCGTTCGACTTGCATGTGTTAGGCACGCCGCCAGCGTTCGTCCTGAGCCAGGATCAAACTCTCTAAAATTTGTATATTAAGCTTTCGCTTACTATCAATTTCAGAGCTTTAATCGCTCATTCCGAATACTAACGTATCCGTGAATACTGATGCTTTGTTGTGTGCATCTTCACTGTAATTTCTTTGAGTATCCTCAAAGTATTACGGGTTCCTTTATCTTTTCGTTGTTTAATTTTCAAGGTCCTACGCACTTTTTGGAAAGTTTTTGTCGGTTTTTACCGAGCCTCTCTCAACAGTGCGTGAATTATTATATCACACATCTTTGAGCTTGTCAACACTTTTTTGAAAGTTTTTTAAAAGTTTTTGAAGCTTTTTTTATTTCACTTTCTCAAGTGCCTTGCTCTCTTCTGTTTTGACCGCTTTCCTCAAGCGACGAATGTTATTATATCACGCCTTTTCCCAAATTGCAACCCCTTTTTTCAAATTTTTTTGAATTTTTTTAATTTTTTCAAATTGGCTATAATTTCTATTCTTATTATATTATCTCCTTCACTGAGATTTCTATGCACTACACCCTCTAAATAATAATTACATATTAATTTATTTTAATCCTTGACAAAACATTTTATTCTCTATATAATAGGAATAACAAATAAATCCCTCTAAAAGCGATGACGGGAACAAGATATTAAGGCATATCTCAAGAGAGCAGCTGTACGGTGAAAAGCTGTGTTATCCTTTATATGTATAGCTCATCCCCGAGTTTTTCGTGTGAAATTATGTAATGCGAAACGCCTGACTGCGTTATCGGTCAAGACTTTGTTTGAAGTCTGTAAGGGGCACATAGTGATATGTGTCTAAATTTGGGTGGTACCACGGATTTTATTCGTCCCTTTTTAGGGGCGATTTTTTGTGCAATAAAATAGGAGGCACTTAATATGAAACCAGGATTTGAAAAGTATATCCCTTTCCAACAAATTAAACTTGAAAACAGACAATGGCCTAATAATGTAATTACAAAAGCTCCTGTATGGTGCAGTGTTGACCTTCGTGACGGCAATCAGGCTCTTGTTGACCCTATGAATATGGAAGAAAAGCTTGAGTTTTTCCACACCCTCTGCGATATGGGCTTTAAGGAAATTGAAATCGGCTTTCCAAGCGCATCTGAAACCGAATATGAAATCTGTCGTGAGCTTATTGAGGGTAATCATATTCCCGATGACGTTACTATTCAGGTACTTGTTCAGGCAAGAGAACATCTTATTCGCAAAACCTTTGAGGCTGTAAAGGGTGCGAAGAATGTTATAATTCATTTTTACAATTCCACATCAACCTTACAGAGAAAGGTTGTATTCAAAACCGATATGGAGGGCGTTACTCAAATTGCCGTTGAGGGTGCAAAGCTCATAAAGCAGCTTACAGACGAGTATTCGGGCGACACCAACATCAGATTTGAATATTCTCCAGAAAGCTTTAGTGGAACAGAGGTTGAAAACTCCGTTTATATCTGTGACAAGGTAATGGAGGCGCTCGGCTCTACAAAAGAAAACCCGGTAATTCTCAATCTCCCCAACACTGTTGAGATGTGCACCCCGAACACTTATGCCGATCAGGTCGAATATTTTATTAAAAACATAAAAAACAGAGAGGCTTGCATAATCAGCCTGCACCCGCACAATGACAGAGGAACCGGCGTTGCTTCAGGTGAGCTGGCACTTCTTGCCGGTGCAGAGCGTGTGGAGGGCACTCTCTTTGGAAACGGTGAAAGAACCGGTAACCTTGACATTGTTACAATGGGACTCAATATGTTTACTCAGGGCGTTGACCCTAAGCTCGACTTCTCCAAGCTCCCAAAGCTCAGAGAAATCTACGAGAGATGCACAGATATGAAGATTAATCCTCGCCAGCCATACATCGGAGAGCTTGTATTCACCGCTTTTTCCGGCTCACACCAGGACGCCATCAATAAAGGTATGCAGTATATAAAAGACAGCGGTACAGAATACTGGGAAATTCCTTATCTTCCGATTGACCCTGCCGATGTTGGCAGAGAGTACGAGCCTATCATCAGAATTAACTCTCAGTCCGGCAAGGGCGGTGCAGCTTTTGTTATGAGCCACAGCTTCGGATATGATTTGCCAAAGAAAATGCATCCTGAATTTTCTAAGCTTGTTCAAAAGAAATGTGAGGAGCTTGGCAGAGAGCTTATTCCAAAAGAGCTTTTTGACGTGTTTAGCGAAAACTACCTTGAAGCTAATCAAAAGTATACTCTCACGAAGCGCAGAATTTATGACGAAAGCGAAAACGGTAACGATTACGTTCATTTTAAGGGCAGAATGATAATCGACGGAAAAGATGAGGTTTTACTCAACGGCAGGGGCAACGGCCCGATAGACGCATTCTTTAATGCGATTAAGCAGTTTGGTCTTGATAAATACGAATTCATCTCTTACAATCAGCACGCAATTTCTCAGGGTTCAGACTCTAAGGCTGTTTCTTATATTGAGCTTAAAAAGCCGGACGGAGAAAACATCTTCGGCATTGGCATAGACTCAAACGTAAATGTTGCCTCTGTACTCGGTGTACTTAACGCAATAAACAGAGCTGAAATGAATAAATAACACAAAGCAAAGGTGCGGTTTTAATTAACTGCACCTTTTTTATTAAATCTTCTTTCCTTTGTAACACATTTTAATAAATGAAATATAATGTAGTGTAAACGGAAAGGAGGCAAACGCAAATGTGTAACTTTTTTGGTAACGGCAACAACTGCTGCTCTTGGATAATCATCCTTATCGTTATCCTCGCTTGCTGCGGCGGAAACGAGTCTTCAAACGGTTGTGGCTGCGGCTGCTAATCAATAACGTGTAAAAAGGGCAGGCGGGGAGGCGGACAGCAGCATATAAAGCTGTAATCCTGTATCCGATTTCTGCCAAGCAATTTCCCATAAGTCAAAAACAACCCCCTCAATTACGAGGGGGTTGACTCTGTTGTGAAGATTTTATCCGTTGTATGCAAACCAATTACCGCCTGAATAAATCTGGCCAAATCCCGGAATTGTAAGGTCACCGGTCTTGTTTGGGCCGTTGTCGCTGAAGACGATAAATTCAGCTTCTTCCGGAAGCTCAATGCTGTAAACATCGCCGGAAACCTTGGTCATAGCCTTGCCCGGCCATGTTGTCATTGTTGTGTTAGAATCACTCCAGTAGTAAGCTGTTGGATTGCTGAAGTTAGAAGTGTTCTTGAAATAAACAGTAGTGCTGCTTATAGGATGCGTTGTAGGTGTTGTCGGATTTGTTGTCGGCTGACCGCCGCCTACATACTGACCAACCTTAGCCTTGCTGCTCGGATCTTTCACAAGATACAGCATAATATATGTTGCGTCCATAATATCAATAGACTTGTCCTGATTTACATCAGCTGCAGTCTGCTGATTCTTGGAGAAGGTAGTCATTTCGTTGAGATAGAGCTGAACCTCTGTAACATCGCTTATAGAAATGCTTCCATCCTGATTTACATCACCGAGAAGAACCTTTTCTCCGGGAGGAGTGGTAGGTGTTGTTGGGGTAGTCGGAGTTGTTGGATTTACAGGCTGATAATCTTCAAATTTATGATTTGCCTTAAAGATTTTTGTCTTGCCCTCAAGCTCAAGTCCCGGCTGCTGGTCAGCAGGATAACGCTTATCTGCTGAGTTTGTGCCGTCGCTGAAGATTATAGCACCGTCTGAAAAAGCATCGTCAATTTCAATTACATAGTAGCCGGTTGATGAATCAAGAGTCATCCTTGTTCCGGGCCACTTTGTGCTTTCTGTCTTATCTTTATAGATGTAAGCATATACGTTTGACCAGTTGTATGATGAATTATCAAAGTATACTCTCTGCGCCGCTGACGGGTCAACCTTTGTATAGGTATAGGTTTCTTCGGAAGTACCGTACTCATTGCTTGCTTTAAGAACTACTGTGGTTTTTGTGCCGTATGCAGCACCTGAACCAATTGTTATAGTTTTTCCGTCTGAATATGACTGATAGCTTCCGCCGTCAACAGAATACTGTGCGTTTGTTGTATTTTTGGCGTTGAGTGTAAGAGTGAGTGTATCTGTTTCGTATGAGGTTGAACCCGGAGTTACACTTACACTTGGCTTTGGAGTTGGAGGTACTGCGTCATAGATTACAGCGATACCGCTTGAACCTATCTGTCCGCTGATTGTAGTTTCGGTAACTGTAAATGTATTGCCTGAAACCTGGTCTTTGTATGTACCCGGCTTTGCATAGCCGCCGCCGTTTTCTACAGATACGTTGCCGCTGCCGCTGCCCTTTACAATTATAGCGCCGCCGCCCTGACGTGTGATTACGCTGCATCCGTTTGAAACCTTGTAATAGTCAGCCTTGCCGTTCATAGCGTTGTGGAACTTATTTACCTCTGCAACCTCAGGGCTTGTAAAGTGAGTGCTGCCCTTAACACCTAATTTAATATCTTCTTTATTTTTAGATGAAGGACGAGAGAAATAAAGTGCAGTAATTTTGTTGCGGCTTGCCGCTACTGCGTATGCACGGTCAATAACGTTCTGGCTCATATCATTTGAATAGCCCCAGTCCTTATTGTTTGACCATGTATCGTGGCTTTCGCCCCAGTAAATAAGCTTATCGTTTGAAATACCACGGGCAACCCAGTTACCAAATGAACCCGGCGCATTGCCTGAATTAAAAGAATCACGGAGTGTTTTGCCGTAGTTACTGTCTGTTACGGTGAGATAATTTGTGTACTCCTTCATAAGTCCTTCGTTGCCTGTTTCTCGGTCGTCAGGGCCACCCAGAATTTCGCCGTACTGGTAAAGGTCTACCGACGCTACCGACGGCCAGAAATTATCGTCCTCACTCGGAAGTCCTATGTGCTTTGCAGTATCCCAACGAATACCGTCTACACCTACTGATTTTAACTCTTTTAAATAATTAACAGCCTTTTGCTGAACATAAGAGTTCTCTGTAGCCATATCAGGCATACCGATGCTTCCGTGGGTTACCTGCCAGCGATTTTTCCAGTCAATACCGCCATTGTAATTATGCCAATACTGCGATGGCTTTAAATCCTCCTCGATATTCGAGTGGTCACCTGCCAAATGGTTTGCAATTGCATCGACAACAACCTTTATTCCGTACTTCTCGGCTTCATCACAAAGCGACTGAAGATCTGCCTTTGAACCAAGCTCAGTGTTGCCTATATAAAATCCCAATGGCTGATACTGCCAATACCAGGTACCTCTGCCTGCACCCTGCTGTGCCGGTGAGGTCTGGACTGATGTAAAGCCTGCCTCTGCAATTTCAGGAAGCATAGCCTTAATATCATTGTACTTCCAGTCAAAGCAGTGCAGAATTACACCGTCCTGAATGTTGTCAGTTAACCCATAATCGTTGGACGACACTGCAGCATTGTCTTTTACCACAACTGCATTGGCAGTAACCGCTGTTGCAGCACACGGAACAAGCATACTTGCCGCCAGCACTGCGCTGAGTATTCTTTTTTTCACGTTAATTCCTCCTGTAATTCTTTAATTTCAAAACTACTCTAAAAAATCTAAACAAGCTAAAATTTCATCACAATGTGCACAAATGATTACATATTCTATGATAAATTTTCAACTTTACTATTAATTATATATAAATTTCAAATTAAGTATAATGGCAAATAAGAATATTTCGTCTTTGTCAGCTAAAAAAAGCAAAATCTTTTTTAGACAATTTTAACAAAACAATTACTAAATACAGCAACACCCCCTGCAATCAAGAGGAAGCAAAAAGAAAAGTGTCTGAGAATACCCAACACTTTTCTTTTTTCGGTTTTTCCCCAACTAACATAAAGTCAACAAAAAATAAAACACCCTGTAAACCAAGGTGTTTTATTTGGCGCGCCGGAAGAGACTCGAACTCCCGACCTTCTGATTCGTAGTCAGACACTCTATCCAGCTGAGCTACCGGCGCATATGCGGCTTATCAGCCGCAAGAAATATACTACCACATTCTTATCAAAAATGCAAGTGTTTTTTTCATTTTTCTTTAATTTTTATTCTGCGAGTTTTTATTTTTCATTTTTCTTTAATTTTTATCATCAAAGAAAGCGAAGAAGGCTCTGTAAGCCATATAAACATCAATTTTGGATACGATTTCAAAAGGAGCGTGCATACTGAGCACCGGCACGCCGAGGTCAACTACGTCAACATTCATATTGGCAACATATTTTGCAATAGTGCCGCCGCCGCCCATATCAACCTTGCCAAGCTCGCCGACCTGCCACATTACATTGTTTTTCTCAAGCAAAGTTCTTACCTTGCCCATATATTCAGCAGATGCATCTGAGGTATCGTACTTTCCACCGTGACCTGTGTATTTTGAAATTACAACGCCTTCGTTTATATAGCAGGAGTTTTTAGCCTCATAGGCAGATGCATAGGTTGGGTCATACGCTGCGCTGACATCCGCCGAAAGGCAGGTGCTCTTTGACAATGCCTTGTAGCCGTCTATGCCGTCCTGCTTTGCAAGGTCATAAATAAAGTAACGCAGAAAATCGGACTGCATACCGGTGTTGCCGTCACTGCCTGTTTCTTCCTTATCGGTGAGATAGGTAATGCAGGTCTGCTCAGGAGCTTTTACATCAACAGCAGCCATAAGAGCAGGGTAAGCACAAACCTTGTCATCGTGGCCGTAGCCGCCTATCATACTTGAATCAAAACCGATATCCCTTGTTTTGAAGGAAGGAATAAGGCAAAGCTCCGCAGAAAGGAAGTCACCCTCAACAATGCCGTATTTTTTATTGAGAATAGCCATAACGTTGAGCTTAACAAGATCCTGTTCGTCCTCTGTGCCGTCATACGGACGAGAACCAACAAGAACATTGAGATCCTCTCCGGTAAATGCCTTAGACATTGGCTTTGCCGCCTGATCCTTAGCCAGATGCGGGAGCAAATCGGTTACGCAGAAGCAGGATTCGTTTTCGTCGTCGCCCCAGGTGATGTTTACCTTTGAACCGTCAAGCTTTACAACCGTACCGTGAAGAGAAAGCGGAAGCGCAGTCCACTGATATTTCTTTAATCCGCCGTAATAGTGAGTTTTGAAAAGTGCAAGGTTTGTGTCCTCGTAAAGCGGATTGGGCTTTAAATCAATTCTCGGAGAATCAATGTGAGCAATGGCAAGTCTTGCGCCGTTTTTAACTCCGTTTTTGCCTATAACAGCCAGTGCAATCGCCTTGTCACGGTTTACATAATAAACCCTGTCGCCTGCGTTATATGATGCGTTTTCATTGTACTCGGTGAAGCCTGCCCTCTTGGCAAGCTCAAGGGTGTAGCTTACAGCCTCACGCTCAACGGGAGAATGATCCAGAAACTTTTTATAGCCAACGCAAAAATTGTCAGCCTCAGCAATTTCCTGAGCGTCAAGAGCAGCCGCGCCCTTTCTGCCCTTCATCATAATTTCTTCTTTTAAAAGCTGTGTTTTGCTTTTTTCTTCTGCCATATAAATCTTCCTTTCGCATTTATATACATCTTATTTTATGAATAATACAATTCAATATACTTATTTTTTGCATCCTCTACCCTTTCAACATACTCTTTTGTTTCGGGATAAGGAATATCTGCAAGCGTTTTGCCGTCTGTACTGTAATCGGGATTTTCAAGCCAGTCGGAAACTACAAATCCTGCGTTGTACGCTGCAACCGCCGAGGTTTCGCTGTCATAATAATCAAGGAAAAATTTTAAAAGATAAGAACCGTAGTCAATACAAATTTCCGGATTATATAAATCTTCTTCCGTATATTCATCGCTGCAATCTCTCACCTGCTGAAGCCATTCAAAGGTGGAGGGCATTACCTGCATAATTCCGCAGGCGCCGGCGTTTGAATGTGCGTCAGGGTCAAATCCGCTTTCCGTGCGTATTACCGCATATATGAGTGACGGCTCAAGCTCATAATTTTCAGCCGCTTTTTCCACATATTTGCTGTAATCTCTCGGATAGTTCATCTTAATCAGCTTTTCTTTTGTTGAGTCATAATAATTAAATATGAACAACGCAAGTAAAGCTGAGGCAAGGACAATGCAGCCTGCAACTATAAAGCTGTGAGATTTTTTTTGGGTTTTCTTCCTGTAACGGGAATTTGCCGCCATTAAATCACCTGCCGTAAGTATTGTAGCAAGCCCTCCGTCTTGCTCACAAGCTCTGCTGACGAGCCGTTATTTTCAAGAATAAAGTCCGAATTTTCCTTAAAATAGCTTTCGGAAAGCTGAGCGTTTATGCGCTTGTAAGCCATTTCCTCCGAAATATTGTCACGCTCGGTTATTCGCTTTACACGCAGACGCTCGTCTGCTGCAACGCTGATTATAAGGTCGCAAAAGACATTTGCCCTGCTCTCAAAAAGCTGGGGTGCGTCAAATACAATCAGCTTTTTCCCGTCCTTTGCGCACTGCTCCGCCTTTTTTAAAAAAAGCGACAGCACAAAGGGGTGAATTAGCTGACCGAGCAGCTCTGTTTTTTCCTTTGTGGCAAATGCCCTTTGGGCAAGCAGTCGGCGGTCAAGGTTTTTGTCGCTCAATATAATATCTGCGCCAAACTCAGCCGAAAGCACCTTAAGACAAGCCGAGTCGGGGGTGTACAACTCTGTCACCAGAGCGTCAGCGTTTATTACTGCCGCTCCGTTTTTAGCCAATACAGCCGCAACCGTGCTTTTGCCTGCGCCGGTCTGACCTGTTAGTCCGATAATTTTATATTTTTTCAAGGTCAATCACCTCATATCCGGCGGCTCTTATAAGCCTATTGTACAGAGCCATTCCCACGCCGTCACATACGGGAAGTCTTGAATAAACGGTATCAATTCCACCCACCCTGTCAACCTCTCGCAGCAAATCAAAAAGCCTGTGCGCCTGCTGGGTATAATCATTTCTTTTGCCGAGCGAAAATGTTTTAACCTTGAGGTACGGAATATCTTCGTCACAGCAAAGAGCGGCTGTTCTGCCATTGCTTTTGCTGTTTACATATTTAATATATTCCTCGTCACTGCCTTTAAGAAGTATTACCTCCGCCTTGGGCGAGTAATGCTTGTACTTCATTCCGGGGCTTGCCGCCTTTTGATTATCGTCAAGCTTGTCGAGCACCGCCTTGTTAAGCTCAACCTCGCCGATTGCATCTCTGAGCTGCTCCAGTGTGATTTTGCCGGGTCTTAAAAGGCAGGGAACATCTCCTGCAAGCGTAATAACAGTGCTTTCCACACCGACCTCGCTTGCTCCGCCGTCAACTACCGCCTCTATTTTGCCGTTCATATCGTTCATTACATGGGCGGCGGTGGTGGGGCTTGGAGAGCCTGAGAGGTTTGCGGACGGTGCGGCAAGCGGAGTCTGAGCCGCCCTTATAATTGCTCTTGCAACAGGATGTGACGGGCAGCGAACAGCCACTGTGTCAAGTCCTGCCGAAACCTCATCGGGAATAATATCCGACTTTTTCATTATAATTGTAATAGGGCCGGGCATAAATTTTTCGGCAAGGATTTTCGCCTTTTCGGGAATTTTTGAAACAAGGCAGTATTTTTCAATATCCTCAAACTCTGCAATATGAACAATCAGCGGATTATCCATTGGTCTGCCCTTAGCCTTAAATATTTTAGCCACAGCTTTGCCGTTTAAGGCGTCAGCCGCAAGTCCGTAAACGGTTTCTGTGGGAATACCCACAAGTCCGCCGTTTCTAAGTATTTCTGCCGCCTTTTCAATATTCTGTTGTGTGCTGTCAAGCAGAAGTGTCTGCATTTATGTCACCTTACTTATGAATTTTCCATACTTTCCCTGAGCTTTTCTGCTCTGTCGGCTGTAACAAGCGCATCTATAACCTCGTCAAGATTTCCGTTTAAAATATCCTCAAGCTTGTACAGGGTAAGTCCTATTCTGTGGTCGGTAAGTCTGCCCTGCGGATAATTGTAGGTTCTGATTCTTTCGCTTCTGTCGCCCGTACCCACCTGAGATTTTCGGTCGGCGGCAATTTCGCTTGCCTGCTTGTCCTGCTTTTCCTTGAGCAGTCGGCTTTTCAGCACCTTGAGCGCCTTATCCTTGTTTTTGTACTGACTTCTTTCGTCCTGGCACTCAACAACCGTGCCTGTGGGAATATGAGTAATTCGGATAGCGGAGCTTGTTTTGTTGATATGCTGACCGCCTGCGCCGCTTGAGCGGAAGGTGTCTATCTTCAAATCGTTCGGGTCAATCTCAAGCTCTACGTCCTCCGCCTCAGGCAGAACCGCTACCGTGGTGGTAGAGGTATGTACCCTGCCCTGACTTTCGGTTTCGGGAACACGCTGAACACGGTGCACTCCGCTCTCGTATTTAAAACGGGAATAAGCTCCCTCTCCCTCAATCATAAATGAGATTTCCTTATAGCCGCCAAGCTCTGTTTCATTTGCATTTACTATTTCAATTTTATAGCCTTTTTTCTCGGCGTACATACTGTACATCCTGAACAGCACTGCACTGAAAAGCGCCGATTCCTCTCCGCCTGCGCCGCCTCGGATTTCTACAATTACATTTCGTTCGTCATTGGGGTCTTTTGGCAAAAGGAGAATTTTCAGCTTTTCCGCAAGCTCCTCAATGCTGTGCTTTGCCTCATCAAGCTCAAGCTGAGCAAGCTCCTTTAAGTCGCTGTCGCCGCTTTCTTCAAGGATTTCAAGGCTTTCCTGCTGTGTTTTAAGAGCCTGCTTGTACTCACGGTAGGTGAGCACGATTTCTTCTATGGATTTAAGCTCTTTCATAATTTTCTGATACTGCTCCGGATCTGCCGCTACAGACGGCTCATAAAGTCTTTGCGAGAGCTCAGAATATCTTTTATCAAAAATTTCTATTTTTTCAAACATATTATTTTTCCTTATCGGTCAAAATTTTTTTAATATTTTTTTCTATCTTGTTTCTCGCCGCCATAACTTCTCTGCCGCAGTTAAGACATCTGATTTTAAAATCCATACCAATTCTCAGAATTTCAAATTCCTTACCGCCGCAGGGGTGAGGTTTCTTCATCTCAACCCTATCACCGACATTTATATTCATAATAACACTTCCAATTAATAATAATGTTACTATCTGCTCGGACTAAAAAAGCCGTATTTTGCTTTATGCTATGATTGGTTTTTATTATATATCAATACTTACAAAATATCAAGTGTACAGTTTATCCCGTTTTATAAAGATTACAAATAATTACAAAAACATTAATTTTTCATTGCCTTTTTATTGCAAGTGTGTTAAACTTACTATATAAGCTATATTAGCAAATTTTTCAATAAATAAAATAGAAAGGATGCAGTTCCAATGGTTATTAAAAAGTCCAAAAAAATCCCGTCAATATTCTTAGCTTGTGCACTTCTTTTTACGGCGGTTTTTTCGTGCTCGGTATTTGCTAACGCAACTTCAGACTTTACCCCAAGACTTGAAGCTCCGTCAGCAGACAATCGTTACTATTTCAGCGACGATAACATTTTCTACAGGTACGGCTACGGTATGCCTAACTGTACTGCATACGCCTTTGGCAGGGCTTACGAGATTCTCGGCGAAGAACCTAACCTATGCCACTATGACGCCAGCGAATGGTACAATTTCAGCGATGGATACCAAAGAGGACAGGAGCCTAAGGTAGGTGCCATTGCTTGCTGGACGTACTACAGATACGGCGAAACAAACGGTCACGTTGCTGTTGTAGAAAAAATTGAAGACGGTGAAATCACCCTTTCAAATTCAGCATGGGGCTGGGAAAATTTTTACCTTACACACGCAGATGTTAATGACCCAAGCGTAGGCGAGTCTGACTGGAATTTCCAGGGATACATCTATATCGGCGATTTTGAATACTCCGGAAATACTACGACTCCGAGCAAGCCTGATAATACATACGCAACCGGCGTTTACAAGGTACAGGTTTCAGACTCTCTTAATATGAGAAGTGATGCTTCAACATCCTCTCAGGCAGTTGCACAGATATATAACAACACAGAGCTTTATATTACTCAGATAAAGAATGCCGGCGGCTACACATGGGGATATACCACCTACAACGGCAGAAAAGGATGGGTTGCTCTTAACTATTGTGTATTCATCAAGGACAAGCCTGATGATATGGATTTTGAACTCGGCGATGTAAATATGGACGGAGAGATCAATGTACTTGATGTTACAGCACTTCAGCTTTATATATCAGGATGTTCAACCTTTAACGCTGAGCAAAAGAAGCTTGTCGATATTAACACTGACGGAAAAACAGATGTGGTTGACGTAACAATGCTCCAGACTATAATTTCCGAACGTGCAGGCTAACAATTAATACAAAGCATAAACGGCTGTCGCTTAATTGCGGCGGCTGTTTTTATTTTTATAAGTAAGCTTATTCAGACATAATTAAAGGCAAAGTATTGCTATAAATTGACTATATAAAGGTTTAATTTTAGGAAAGCAATAATACAAAAAGCTTTCGTTGAATTTTTTTGTAAAATTTACATATATTTTACTTGAAATATTTATCGTTTCAAAATATAATAAGAATAACGAGAGGTGATATAATGGCTTCAAACAATAATGAAGAAAAGCTAAAAGAAAAAAAGAAACAGGATTTAAAAAAGTGGCTTGAAATGCCTTACAATAACAGAGAACTCAGCTGGCTTGACTTTAACGCCAGAGTGCTTGAGGAAGCTTTTGAAAAGGAAAATCCAATAATGGAAAGATGCAACTTCCTTTCCATCACAGCCTCAAACCTTGACGAATTTTTTATGGTGCGTGTTGCCGGTGTGCTGGACAATATACATCGGGGAGCAAAACAGCCGGATGCATCGGGACTTACTCCGCAAATGCAGATGAAAAAAATCAGCGAGAAGGCTCATATTTTTGCAGAAAAGCAGTACAGCTGCTACAACCGTTCAATTATTCCCTCGCTAAAAGCAAACGGAATTGAATTTGTTAAAGCAGACGAAATGACCTGTGAGCAAGAGGAATTTGCAAACGATTATTTTCAGCGTGTGGTGTTCCCTGTGCTTACGCCCATGGCGGTTGACACCAGCCGTCCGTTTCCTTTGCTTGCAAACAAGAGCCTTAATATTGCGGTGCTGCTCACAAATGACGAAAACGAAGAATTTTACGCACTTGTTCAGGTTCCCTCAATCCTGCCCAGATTTATTGAGCTGCCTGCAAAAGGCAAGCGTATCTTCATTACGCTCGAAAGAATCATTACAACACATCTGGGCGAGCTTTTTGAGCTTTACAACATTAAGCAGTCATCAGCTTTCAGAATTACCAGAGATTCCGACCTTGACATTGACGAGGACACCGAGGATTTGATGGAGGAAATAAAAAAATCCATCAAAAAACGCCGCAGAGGCGAGCCTGTAAGGCTTGAATTCTCAAAAAAATGCCATAAATCAATACGAAAATTCCTTGTAGATGCTTTAAATGTAACCGAGGATGAAATTTACGTTCAGCACGGGCCGCTTGACCTTACTTTTCTCTCAAAATTTGCGAGAATCAGCGGGTGCGAAAGCTTATGCTTTGAACCGATTACTCCCGTAAATCCTCCTGCCGATTTTTACGACAGCGATGACATTTTTGAAACTATCCGTCAAAAGGACAGACTTGTGCATCATCCGTATGAAAGCTTTGATGTTGTGGTTGACTTTGTAAAAAAAGCTGCAAAAGACCCCAATGTGCTTGCAATCAAGCAAACGCTTTACCGTGTAAGCGGCAACTCGCCAATTGTGGGCGCACTGATTAAAGCCGCAGAAAACGGAAAGCAGGTTACCGTACTGGTTGAGCTAAAGGCACGTTTTGACGAAGAAAACAATATTCAGTGGGCAACTAAGCTTGAAAAGGCAGGCTGTCACGTTATTTACGGGCTGACAGGTCTTAAAACCCACTGCAAAATCTGCCTTGTAGTAAGACGTGATAAGGACGGAATCCGCCGATACCTGCATATGGGTACGGGCAACTACAACGACAGCACAGCAAGGTTCTATACAGACATAGGTATGTTTACCTGCCGTGAAGAATACGGTCTTGACGCCTCATCCCTTTTTAACACCCTTACGGGCTACTCCCGACCGCCTGAGTACAATAAATTTATTGTTGCTCCTCATGGTATGAGATCGTTTTTTGAGGCTATGATAAAAAAAGAAACAGAAAACGCAAAGCAGGGACTTCCTGCCTCAATCACCGCAAAGGTAAATTCACTTGTTGACCCTTCGATAATAAGCTTGCTTTATGAGGCGTCCCGTGCAGGGGTTAAAATTGAGCTGATTGTAAGAGGAATATGCTGTCTTATTCCGGGCTTAGACGGCTGGAGCGAAAATATAAAGGTAATCAGCGTTGTGGGACAGCTCCTTGAGCACAGCAGAATCTTTAAATTTGAGAACAACGGCGCTCCGCTGTACTACCTCGGAAGTGCAGACTGGATGCAAAGAAATCTGGACAAGCGAGTTGAGCTTGTGTTCCCTGTTGAGGACGATGATATAAAAGAAAGAGTTGAGCAGATTTTAAGGGTAACGCTGAAAGACACAGTAAACGCAAGAAAACAGCTTTCTGACACAACCTATCACCTTATTGACAAGCGTGGCAAAAAAAGACTTAACAGCCAAAAGCATTTTTCAAAGCTTGCTCAGCAGGAACAAAGCGCTGTAAAAAAACTGACATATGTAAAAACAGTGGGCACTCCGATAGTACCTGCAAAGGAAGGAGAAAAAACAGAATGAAAAAAATCGGAATTTTAACAAGCGGCGGTGACTGTCAGGGACTTAACGCTACTATCCGTGCCGTCGCCAAAACGCTTTATCAGCACTACGGCAATGACGGTGTACAGATAATCGGCATTATTGACGGTTACAGGGGACTTATCTACAATGAAACACGGGTTATGAACGCCGAGGATTTCTCGGGTATTCTTACAAGGGGCGGCACAATTCTGGGCACCTCAAGACAGCCATTTAAGCTTATGCGTGTTATCGACGAGAACAGTGTTGACAAGGTAGCTGAGATGAAGAAAAACTACAAAAAGCTCGAACTTGACTGCCTTGTTGTTCTGGGAGGAAACGGCACTCAAAAAACCGCAAATCTCCTGCGTGAGGAAGGGCTGAACGTAGTTTCTCTGCCAAAAACCATTGACAACGACCTTTGGGGCACTGACAAAACCTTTGGATTTCAGAGTGCGGTTGACATTGCAACAAATGTTATCGACTGTATTCACACAACCGCAACCTCTCACGGCAGAGTGTTCATTGTTGAGGTTATGGGGCACAAGGTTGGCTGGCTCACGCTTTATGCAGGTATTGCAGGCGGTGCAGATGTAATTCTTATTCCTGAAATTCCTTATGACATTAATTCGGTGATAAAAACTATTAAAAAGAGAACCGAAATCGGCAAAAAATTCTCTATTCTTGCCGTTGCTGAGGGCGCAATTTCCAAGGAGCTTGCGGCTATGCCCAAGAAAAAGAGAAAAGCTGCGATGGCTGAAATTGCGTATCCGTCAATTTCCTACAAGATTGCAAAGGAAATTCAGGATGCAACAGGTCAGGAAACAAGAGTTACCGTTCCGGGACATTTCCAGAGGGGCGGAAGTCCTGATGCATACGACCGTGTGCTTTCCACGCGTTTTGGCATTGCCGCTGCCGAGCTTATTATAGACGGCAAATACGGCAATATGGTAGCTCTTGTCAACAATAAGGTTGTTGCCGTTCCGCTTGAAAAAATTGCAGGCAAGCTCAAATCCGTACCGGAGGACAGCGAAATTGTAGCCGCCGCAAGAAAAATGGGTATTGCCTTTGGCGATGAATAATGATTAACATTTTTTATTTAGTAGAATGTTGAAAAGTAAAAGGGTAAGCGCAAAGTGAATTTGCGATTACCCTTTTTATGATATAAAAATTCGAACTATTTTACATATAATCGGATCTGTGAAAAACAAATTTAAAATCGGTATATTTGAAAATAATAATTCTGCTGTTTCTGGATAACCATAACCAATAAGAGCTTCCACAAGCACGAAAAAAATTATAGATAGCACTAAGCTTAATATTCCTCCAGAAATAGCAGAACCTTCTTCAATAAGTACAGATATAAAATAGCTTAATCCTCCTGATGCACAAAAAATCAAAATCGCAAGTCCTATATCAAGGAATGTGGCTAATCCATAAACAATAATATTTAATAAGAAATTTCCGGACGTAACACCCTCTTCAAAAATACATTCAAATGTTCCTATAAAGTTCTTACAAATGCACGCAAAAAAAGCAATAGAAATTGTACCTCTAACAATTTCTCCAAATATAAAACTTATATATGCAAAAAGTTTTTGAATAAAACTATCATTAGGACAATATTTTATAAAGTTTTTCATACTCCATACTATAAAACCTACTTGTATACACGCTAAAATTGAAATTATAGGTATCCAAGCATATTTTACTATACTGTTCAATACTACCGAACCTAATAAAAAACCACCGATTATAAGAACTAAAAGTATTATTCCTACAAAACTACTACTTATAATTATATAATACTTTCTTTCCATATAAACAATATCCCTCTTTCTGAATATCCCATTTTGGGATATTTATATTATACCATTTAGGTATAATAAAGTCAAGGGTGAATTGCTTTGGCGGTAAAAACAAGAATAAAAGAATTGCGTGAGCAAAAAGGTATTACTCAATTAAAAATGGCATTAGATTTAAATATGAATCAAAATTCTATCAGCAGATACGAAAGCGGTATCAGGCAGGCTGATTATGAAACCCTGATTGCGATTGCAGACTATTTTAATGTATCTGTTGATTATATTTTAATGAGAACCAATAACCCTGAAATGAATAAGTAAAAACTACTACAAAAAAGGATTGCAGATTTTGCTCTGCAATCCTTTTGCTTGTTATGTAATAAAATTATGCGAGATAAATCTGCAATGCGGTAGCGTCAAGAACATCAAGCTTACCGTCGTTCTCCATATCGGCAGCGTCAAACCACGCCTTGTTTGTAATGTCGATAAGCGTACTACCCTCACCGTTTGCAATGTGGATCTGCAGATATGTTACATCGTTTACATCTACAACACCGTTGCGGTTTGTATCTCCCTTTATTACGGTTTCTTCGGACTTATCCGAAACATAGAAGTTTTTAGTAACCTCGGCAGTGTGTCCGTCAGAATCAACAGCCTTTACTGCAAAGGTATAAGCACCTGCCTCATTCGGGGTAAAGCTGTAGGTATTGGTTGCTGAATTCTGCACGGTCTGACCGTTTACCATAAACTGATATGTTACATCACCGTGGTTATTGTAAGGCTCTGCCGTAAGCAGAATATCTGTGCCGACTGCCTGTCCCGAGTTCTTGTCTGCGCCAAAATTCACTTCAAACTCAGCCTCGTTCACCTGAGTGTCGGGGAGAAGCTTGCCGAGTCTTGCAAGCGGAACTGTGATGTTATCTATGTCTTCCTTTTCGTGGCTTGAAGATGGATCGTAGCTGTATTCTACATCTGCAACATCAAGCATTGACGGATCGTGCGGAAGTGTATCCATACCCGATGTGCCGTAGGTGAGTATCTGCATTGCGCCGATGCCCTTGGTTTCAACATAATTTCTGTCAATACCGAGTGCCGAATACGGAATAGCAACCTCATAAATAAAGCCGTAGCTCTTCTTGTAGCCGAGCTTATAGAAATCAACCCAGTTTGCATTCGGATCTGTATGGTCGCCTAAGGTTCTTCCGCCCTTTGCATCTTTGATACCGTACAGAGTTTCACTCTTTGTGCCGTTAGCATATTTAATCTTAAAGCCGTTCTGGTTATCCTGAGCCTCAAAGGATCTTACGCCGATTGGCACTCTTGTATCATAATTGAACATATACGTTCCGTCGGTATCCTGAACATCAGCCTTATATATTGATGCGCCGCCGTTTGAATTGTTTGAATCAAAGGTTACAAGAGTATCAATATGAGTGGTAAAGCCAACTCCGCCGTCCTTTGCATAGCCGCTGTCACAACCCCATACGAAAGGATTTGTATAGGTTGAGCCGTCCTCATTTGTGCCTACAGCCTTACCGGTTGCCTGCTTGTTTGGATCTATGGAAAGTGCAATATACATCGGAATACTGTTTCTCCACGGTCTTGCCTCCTGCGAAGCAGCAAAGTTGTCGCTCGGTGAGGTTATATAGGTGGTGTTTGCCATTTCCCACATAAAGTAGAGATTATCATCGTCCCACGCACCATAGAGTGCGTATCCGTCCCACGGCTGTTCGTGCATTGATGACGGCATATACACTCTCGGGTCATCGTTTGCCGCTCCCTGAGCAATTATCATTGAGCTGTCCCAGTCGCTGACATCACCGTCAACCGAGATAGTCTTATACTTACCGAGTTGCATATTGGGGTTTGTTCCATAATATCCGCCCTCGGCAGCCGTTGTATGACCGTCAGAATCTGAAGAAAAGGTTGTTTCTTGTGCTGTAAAGGTTTTTGTGTACTCAAAGGTCTGGGTGGTTTCAACCCCGTCACTGCCCGTTGCCGTAAGCTCAAGAGTGACGGTGCTGTTGCCGATTTTACCCTTGCCTATTTCGATAACCGTACCGTTTGTAAAAGAAGTTTTGGGAGAACCGTCAACAGAGTAAAAACCTATTGCGGCATTTTTAAGTCCGAGCTTTACCTGCATACTCTCGTCGGAAAAGGTTGTGCCCGAAGCTGTGTAAGCAATACCATAGCCGTGTTCGTCAGGCTTTCCGTAGCTTACCCACTGTTTTTCGGCGGTTAAAAGTCTGCATTGTCCGGATTTTAGAGAAAGACCGTTTGCACTCGGATACTGCTCCTTACCTTCGTCCTCCTCAAGGCCGTTGTTAAAAATAATATTTTCCGACTTATAGGCAGAGGAAAAAGTCGCCTTATACAGCCCGTTATCGGTTGTGCTCATAAGCTGACCCGGCCACTTGGCGTTTTCCTTAGTACCGTAGGCATAAATATACACCTTATCCCAGTTAAAGACAGAGTTGTCAAAGTACACCTCTGAATCTCCCGCCGCAGCCGCAGCCGCAGCCGAAATCGCAGTAACTGCAAAGGCAGACATTATTATAGCCGCACAAAGCAAAAGACTTATGTATTTTCTGCATTTTTTCATATTATTTTCAGCTCCCATATAATCAAATTGTTAATAAAATTATATCATTTTACCATTTTGTTTGCAACACAAAACACAAACTTCGTCTAAATAACTAAAGTGCATTATGAAAATTTAATTAAATTTACTATGAAAACGGGAGAATACAGACAAAAAGCGCAGCAGCTAAATTTACTGCCACGCTTTAATGTCTGACTTTTGGGTGCATATCAAGGCTTTTTAATGAAATCAAAGACCTATTATGATACGAAATGTACACCATATCAACATTTCGTTGCAAAATTCGAGGTATCGTTAAAAATTTCACGCCTCTTGAATTTCAATAAACTTAGAAATGAACCTATCAACCAGTTAGAATGGATGTGTATATTTTACCGAAGTACAGGTGCACCGCATTCACGGCAGAATTTATCACCCTTGATCCATTTCGCGCCACATTCAGTGCAGAAATTCTGCGCCTTACGGGTCTGCGGTTCGGATATGCCCTCGACCCGCTCCTGAGGCTTTGCTGTCTTCATGATGCTGAAGCTATGGCTAATTGAGGAAAACGGCCCGCCATCCCGAGGCTGGAATCGGTATGTCGCGTAAATGAAGAATGGCTCGCCGTATTTTACGGTTTGGAGTTCTTCCCATTCTCTCACCTCTTCTGTGTTCGTATCAACATTGCGGTAGAATTCCTGACATAGTCTGGCAACAACCGCTGAATCTTCTCCCAGTTCTTTGATTCGCATCAGTCTTTCCGACGCGTTGTAACGAATGTCAGAAACCTTTCTTGGGGTATTGGGTTTGATCTCATCATACATGGCGGGCAGCACCTGAAACCATTCGTCCTCGCTGTCTTTTTCGAGAATGATATCTCCCTCACTAATCGCATATTCAAACGTACCCATGTTGAAACTTTCAAATGTTAAAATATAGTTTGATTTCATAATTCCTCCACTTCATCTTGGATTGCTCACCGCCATCAATTTCAGCTGATCGAATCGATATTGCTTTGAATTCTTCAATAATATATAAAAACCAGACACATATCAAGATACGCATTGTATCAAAATCGGTATCTCGTTATGGTGCGCCAACAGGCGACTTTTATTTCCATTTTGCCTACCTCGTCTTTTGCGGCTTTTTCTTAGTAACATACTGCGGTGCCCACACTGAACGGTGGTACGGATAGATCGTCAAAAACAGTCGGACATAAAAGTATAAATTATATGATACTATCTACTCGGATAAGTGCAGCCCACCGGCTGCCAGTCCACAGGACTGTTTTCTTCACACTCGCCTTCGAGTACCTGTTGGCGCTTTTTTATTGGTATATTAAAAGGAACACCCGTTTGGGTATTCCTTTTTGGTGCGCCAACAGGTGATTTTTTATTCTCATACTGCCTACCTCGTTTTTTGCGGCTTTTTCTTAGTCACACTCTCTTCTGCGCTCTCGCTAAAAACAGTCCACAGGACTGTTTTCTTAACGCTCGCCTTCGAGTCCCTGTTGGCGCTTTATATCGGTACATAAAAAGGAATACCTTTTTGGTATTCCTTTTTGGTGCGCCAACAGGGACTCGAACCCCGGACCGACCGGTTATGAGCCGGTAGCTCTAACCAACTGAGCTATTGGCGCGTATCTAATTTACGCAAGTGTTATTATAGCACACTATGTTTTTGTTGTCAATGTTTTCAATTAAGTTTGCTAAAAATTCACGAAATTTTTTCTTACGATTTTTTCTTACGCCCTTATTCAAGAAGCATATAAACTATGCTTTTGTAAACAAAAAATTATTGCAAGCTTCACAATTTTATGATATACTATACATTAACAAAACAATAAAAACACCTTGAATTATGCAAAATCCATATATAAACACGGAGGTAATGACTATGGCTGTTATTAAAGCTTTCAAAGGAATGCGCTACTGCACTGAAAAGGCAGGAGAAATCTCATCGCTCTGCTGTCCGCCCTATGACATCATCAGCGAAAGGGAAAGGCTTGCTTTTATAAACGAAAATGAGTACAACATTATTCGCCTTGAAGTTCCAAAAGAGGGTGAAAATCCTTATGCCTGCGCCGCAGATATTCTGAAAATGTGGCTGGATAAGGGAATTCTCAAAATTGAGGATAAGCCTGCTATTTATATTTACGAGGAGGAATTCTCCGCAGGTTCTGAGCGCAAGAGCATTAAGGGAATTATTGCAAGGGTTCAGCTTGAGGAGTTCTCTAAGGGAATTATTTTGCCGCACGAGTTCACCCTTTCCAAAGCTAAAGAGGACAGACTTAACCTTATGAAAGCCACAAACTGTAACTTCAGTCAGATTTACGCTCTTTATATGGATGAAAAGCACACCACCCTTGCCACAATAGACGAACTGTCAAAATCACCGGCAGACCTTGAATTTACCGATGAAACGGGAGTTACTCACCGCCTTTGGATTGAAAATGACGAAAAAACTATTGCAAAGCTTGTTTCTGATTTTGCCGACAGAAAGCTTTACATTGCAGACGGCCACCATCGCTACGAAACCGCACTCAATTACAGAAATTATTGCAGAGAAAACTCAATTTCAAAGGTGGGAGATGCACAGGATTTTCAGATGATTTACCTTGTAGATATGGAGCACCCGGGACTTGTGGTATTCCCCACTCACCGACTTGTGCGTGATTTACCCGACTTTGACAAGGACGCCGTGCTTGAAAAATGCTCTGAATACTTTTATATTGATGAAAAAGAGGGCGTTGAAAATATGGAAAAGGAGCTTGCCGCCCTTTATGACGAGGACAAAAAGGCATTTGGCTTTTACTGCGGCAAAAACGAATGGTTTTTGCTCACACTTAAAAACCTTGATATTATGGCTGAAATGCTGCCCGATGTGAGCAAGGCGTCACAATCGCTTGACGTGTCAATTCTCCACACGCTGGTGCTCGAAAAAATTTTTGGCATAGATAAAGAAAATATGGCTAATCAGAAAAACCTTACCTATACTAAGTATTTTTCAGAGGCTATCTCGGGCGTGGACAGCGGCGAATTTCAATGCTCATTTGTACTCAATCCCACAAGGGTTACCGAAATCCGTGATATAGCCGCCGCAGGTGAAAAAATGCCGCAAAAATCGACCTACTTTTATCCAAAAATGATAACAGGAATGGTAATGAATAATCTGGGAGTTGATTAATATGAAAAACTATCCGATTCGCAGAACCGACAGGGCACTGACTGAAACTGACGCTGTTGAAATCCTTAAAAACGGCAGCTACGGCATACTCTCTACCATATCGGCAGACGGCTATCCCTACGGAGTGCCGCTGAACTATGTGTATGATGACGGAAAAATTTACTTTCACTGCGCAAAAGGCAGCGGTCACAAACAGGATAACCTCAGATTTTCTGGCAGAGTTTCGTTTACGGTTGTTACGAAATCAGAGGTTGTACCCGATAAATTTACTACCTCTTACGAAAGTGCTGTTGCATTCGGCATAGCTTCAAAGATTGTTTTTGACAAGGAAAAGGCTTTGCGCCTGCTGATTAAAAAATACTCGTCTGAGTTTATGGTTGAGGGAGAAAAAGCTATTAAAGGAGCTTTTGATAAAACCGATATTTTTATGATTGAAATTGAAAAGCTGACAGCCAAAGCAAACAGGTAAGCTGTGAGCAATTTCCTATAAAGTAAAAAGAGAACCCCTAAGGATTCTCTGAATTAAGCTATTTTTATTAACGCTTTTCATAGCACTTCCACTGACAGCCCTTGCATACCTCGCTCAGCTTGTTCTGAAAAATAATTTTTTCCTTAGCCATAGTCATGAGCGCAAGCCACTCGATTTTATCGCCGAAATCAAGTCCTAACTCATCAAGGCAGGCTTTATCAAAACAGGCAACCTTGTTATTGTCTGCGCAAAGCTGTCCGCTGCTGTTAGGGCATTTTTCGCACAGCACATCGTTGCAGCAGTCTGTAAGCGTGACAATCGGGTTCTTCTTATTTAAATAATCAATAACAGAAGTCATATTCTGCACAAACTCCTCACTGTAGCCCTTGCCTGAAAAATACTGTATGCACAGGCTGTGGTGAGGGCGCAAATTAAAGCTTGATAACCTTGTCAAGACGGTTCACCAGAATAGACGAAAACGCAATTTTGAATGCGTCGGGAATTAAGTACGGGACAACGCAGAGCAGGAGCGATTCAAGAACACCTGTTTTTGTCACAAAAACAAACCACGCTGTGCCAAATGCATAGCAGACCGCAAGACCTGCAATCATTGCAGTAATTTCAACCCACAGCTTTTTGCCGAGCTTTTCTGTCATAAAGCCTACAATTAATGAAGTGAACAAAAATCCGAAAATATATCCGCCTGTTGCACCGAACAACACGCCTGCGCCGCCGCTGAAGCCTGCAAATACCGGAAGACCCACACAGCCGAGCAATATATAAACCAGTACGCTTAGAGTACCTCTTTTCCAGCCTAAAAGTGATGATGCGATAAACACCCCAAGCGTCTGGAGTGTAAACGGAACCTGTCCGAACGGTATCTGAATCTGCGCACATACTGTCATTACAGCCGCAAAAAGTGCGATAAACACTAAGTCAAGCAGCGCCGCTTTGCTTTTTGATGTGGTTTTTGATGTGGTTTTTGATTTTACCTCTACCATAACTGTTCTCCTTATTGTCAACCAATATATTTTTTAAAGTTGACAATATTGTAGCACCAATTCGTATAATTGTCAACCCTATATTGATTTTGCGTTGACAATTATACAAATGGCTTAGTTAAGGCTTTTCATGATTTCATCAATTTTTTGACTTGCAATTACCTGCAACTATTAATGATTTCCACAATCTCCGTGACCGCAGCCGTTTTTGCCGCAGGTATGCTCCTCGCCGCCGTGCTCGTGATCATGGTGGTTGCAATGTACATCGGGATTGAACTCAAGGTTACCGGCAATATAAGCTTTTACCGCTTCATCTGCATTTCCGCTTACGCCGCCGTAAAACTTAATATTTGCTTTTGCAAGAGCCATTTGTGCACCACCGCCGATACCTCCGCAAATTAGTACATCTGTATTTATGGCACTGAGCATATCGGCAAGAGCGCCGTGACCTGCGCCGTTTGAGTCTATTACACTTTCATTAACTATTTCACCGTTTTCGACATCATACACCTTAAACTGCTCTGTATGGCCAAAGTGCTGAAAAATACTTCCGTTTTCATAGGTTACTGCGATTCTCATAATATTTTCTCCTTTATCCATTTTATATTCTGCTTGAATTTGCCGCTTTATGCAATTTTCTTTGTAACAATAGCCGACATTGCCGTTGCAAAGACTGAAATCCCCGCCCTCAATTTTTAGGGTACATCCGAGCACCAATGTATCTGCAAGCTTTTGTCTTGCTGATTCGTATATTTTTTGTGCGGTTGTTCTTCCTACCCCGAGCTGTACGCCACATTCCTCTTGTGATAAGCCTTCTCTGTCAATAAGTCTTATTGCCTCAAATTCGTCTATCGTCATAACAATAGGCTCACCCGCTGACCCGCCATTCGGAGAAAACTCGAGAATTTCAGGATAGTGACACACCCGTCGGCATTTTGTCGGTCTTGCCATATTATCACCTCAAGGCAAGTATATCACGGTTTATGGCATATGTCAATAATATTATTGACATATGCCATAAATAATGCTATACTAAAAAACACATAAGGAGGAGCAGGCTATGAATCGTTTAACATATTTACCGATTTGGACTAAGCTAACTAAAGCACAGCAGGACGCACTTGCAGGCTCGACAGTCAGCCGCAAATTTAGTAAAGGCGAAATACTGCACAACGGCGCAGCTGACTGCACAGGACTTATTCTTGTAGTATCGGGTCAGCTTCGTGCTTACACCATATCCGATGACGGCAGGGAAATCACTATGTACCGCCTTTTTGAGCGGGATATATGTCTTTTCTCCGCTTCGTGCATAATGAACAGCATTCAGTTTGAAATTACTGTTGCGGCAGAAAAGGATACTGAAGCGTTGGTTATACCTGCAGAAATATATAAAAGCATTATGCAGTCCTCCGCTCCGCTTGCCAACTACACAAACGAGGTGATGGCGAGCAGATTCTCTGATGTTATGTGGCTTATAGACCGGATTATGTGGAAAAGCTTTGACAAACGCCTTGCGGATTTTCTTTTGAAGGAAGCAAATATTGAAGGCTCAGGCACTCTGAAAATCACTCATGAAAAAATCGGCAATCATTTGGGAAATCCCCGTGAAGTTGTAACCCGAATGCTCAAATATTTTGGCGAGGAGGGTTTGGTGAAGCTCTCACGAGGTACGATTGAGATTATCGACGAAGATAAGCTTGCTCAAATAGCCGAATAATTTTCTTAAAACCAAAAGGAATGAATCCGGTGCAAAACCGAAATCATTCCTTATCAATTTATTTTTCTCTAAACTTTTTTTGGCGCTTCAAAACGGCTGCTATCCATTCCGCAAGGGGTGGATTTTTTATTCAGCGCCTTGTCATTTCTCACCGCATCATAAAAACGGAATCCTCCTGCAAAGTTATATGCATCAAATCCGCTGCCCGACAAAATGCGGCTGGCTATGTAGCTGCGCAGACCGCTCTGACAGATAACATACACCGGTTTTGCGCTGTCAAGCTCTCCCAGTCTGTCACGCAATTCGTCAACAGGAATATTTTTAAAGCCTTCAATATGTCCACGGCTGTATTCGCCGACTGTTCGCACATCAAGCAGAGTTACGCTGCCATCGAGGGGAAGTTTATCTGCATCTTCGTTGTACCACTGCTTTACAACGCCGTTTTTAATATTTTCTATTATATATCCTGCCATATTAACGGGGTCCTTTGCAGAGGAATAAGGAGGAGCGTAAGCCAGATCAAGCTCGGCAAGCTCATAACCCAACATATTTGTATGTATAGCGGTTGCCAGCACGTCAATGCGCTTATCTACACCATCAAATCCTACAATCTGTGCGCCTAAAAGGCGGTAGGTTTCTTTCTCAAAAAGCACCTTCATAGTCATGAGTTTGCCGCCCGGATAATATCCTGCATGGCTCATCGGCGAGAGAATAACCTTGTCAAACTTAATGCCCGCCTGCGCCGCCGTATGCTCATTGATACCTGTTACAGCGGCAGTCAAATTAAACACCTTAATAATGGAACTGCCCTGACCTCCTGTGTAACGGCTGTCACCGCCGCATACATTATCGGCGGCAATACGCCCCTGCTTATTTGCAGGCCCTGCGAGAGAAATAAGAGCGTCACTTTCGGTAACATAGTTTTTTATTTGCACTGCATCACCAACGGCATAAATATCGGGATGTGAAGTTTCCATACGGTCATTTACCACAATGCTGTTTTTGATGCCAAGCTCAAGCCCTGCATTCTTTGCGAGGGCTGTATCAGGCGCAACACCGATTGCAAGCACAGCAATATCGGCAGGAATGGGACTATCCCCGTTTATTTTTACATAGGTTTTGCCGTCTTTTATTTCAAAGCCATCCACCCTACGGTCCAGAACCAAACGGATACCCTGCTTTCTTACTTCTGCATGGATAAACGCAGCCATATCGCTGTCAAATGGGGTCATAAGCTGTGAATGCCCCTGCACAATGGTAACATCCATTCCAAGCTCACGCAGATTTTCGGCAACCTCAAGGCCGATAAAGCCGCCGCCTGCAATTACAGCCGTGCGAGGCTTGTTAGCATCAACATACTCCTTGATTTTAAAAGTATCCTCAACAGTGCGAAGTGTAAAAATATTGTCGGCAGCCATACCGTCAAAGGACGGTTTTATCGGCTTTGCGCCTGTGGAAATAATCAGCTTGTCATAGCTTTCGTCAAATACCTCTCCGCTCTCGAGATTCTTTACTGTAACGGTTTTATTCTCCTTGTTTATTGAAACCACCTCATGGTGCACCCGCATATTCACACGAAAACGCTGATAAAAGCTTTCGGGAGTTTGCAGTGTTAAGTCACCTTTATCCGTGATAGTTCCGCCAATGTAATACGGCAGACCGCAGTTGGCATAGGAAATATATCCTGATCTCTCAAATACGACTATCTCCGCTTGCTCATTAAGCCTGCGTATTCTTGCCGCCGCAGTTGCTCCTCCTGCAACTCCGCCTATAATAACTACTTTCATTTATCTTGCCACCTTTCCCCTGTAAAACATAATTCCGCCTATGTCATTTACATTAGTATAACCCATTTTCCTCAGCTCTGCAAATGCCTGAGCACTTCTTGCGCCGCTTTGGCAATATACAAACAGCGGTGTGTCTTTGTCTGATATAATTTCAGCCGCCTGACTGATATTCTGAAGCGGAAGATTGCGGCTTTTCTCAATATGTCCTCCGGCGTATTCCTCAGCCGTGCGTACATCAAGCAGTACAGCGTTCTCGGCAGAAAGAAAATCCCTCACACCTTCGTTTATATCCTTTGTTTTTAAAAATCCGAAAAGTCCCATTATTTTTCTCCTAAATCATAGCAAGTATCTGAGCTTTTGGTCTTACACCCACGGAAGTGCTTACAATCTTTCCGTCTTTTACCACTGCAAGCGTTGGTATGCTCATTACCTGAAATTCAGCCGCCAGCTCCGGCTGCTCGTCAACGTTGATTTTGCCGACCTTAATGTCGCTTCGCTCATCGGCAATTTCCGAAATAACCGGGCTGAGCATACGGCAGGGGCCGCACCAATCGGCATAGAAATCGAGGAGCACCGGTTTATTTGAATTTAAAACCTCGCTTTGAAAATTTTCTTTATTTATTATAACTACTGACATTACTTAGTCCTCCTTTTTTTATTGTGTTTTTATTATAACCGATTTTTTTAAAGCTTTCTGTGATGTTATCACTTTTCCTATAATATTTTTACAGAATAATTCGCAAAGCAAAAACTCACAGCCGATGAGCAGTGAAGTATCTCACAAGCTCATCGGCTCTTTATTTTTTAAGATTTTATAAAATTAACTGTTTTTCTTTGAGGTATTCTTCAACCAAATCCGCTGCATATTTGCAAAGCTCTGAACACGGGCGCTTTTTGTAATATTCCGTTGTGCGCTGTGACGGAACATAGCTTTCAGCCTTGTTTTTATCAAGTCCCAAAAGCTCTCTGCAAATAATTGAGCCGTTATCATCCTTAAACCTCTCCGCAAGCTCCTGTACGCTTTTGTAAATATCCTTTTTTGCCTCTCCGTCCTTTGCATCTGAGCTGCCGTTTGCAAGACCGAGCACCATAAACATTCCCGAAACAGTTCCGCAAACTTCTCTCATTCTGCCCATTCCTCCGCCGAACGGCTGAGAAAGCCTAAGAGCGGTTTCACGCTCAAGTCCGAAATCCTCACAAAATGCAAGCAGAACAGACTGAGAACAGTTGTAGCCGTTCAGAAAATTCTGCTTTGCTATATCTCCCTTTGACATATAATCACCCTTTTTATAAAATCGCCTTTTATAAGTTTATTTTATCACCCACATAAGGCAAAGTCAAATCTAAACACGCAAACAGCCGCACAGTAAAAACTGCACGGCTGTTTGCAAGGGGTTTAGATAAGGAAATGGGTATGAGTGGAACGGATGCTTTCGCACCCTCTTGTTAGTAATTTTATGCGGATTTGTCATCGGTTGTAGGCTTTTTGGGAATTTTAATTGTGTATTCGATATAGTTGTTGTTTTCACTTTTAACTGCCTTAGCGTCAATACCTGCAAGCCTCATTGTATCCACCGCTTTATTTATTGTGTTTACAAAAATTCGCACATCTTTTATCACCGCTTTACTACTTCCCATACTTTTGATATGCTTAGGGCAGTCGTTCAAAACTTCGCTTACAAGCCTGTCGGTCTGCTGAGTGTTAAGATTCAGCGCTATCACCTTGCTGAGAACCTCTCGCCTTTTGCCCTCATCGTCTATGCGGAGCATTGCCCTGGCATGGCGCTCCGTCAGACCTGCTGTAACGATTAGCTCCTGTTCCTCGTATGTAAGTCTTAAAAGTCTTAGCTTGTTTGCAATCGTTGACTGAGTTTTGCCGAGCTTTTCGGCTGCCTCCTCCTGAGTAAGACCAAATCTTTTGATTAGTCTTGAAATCCCGCGAGCTTCCTCGAACACGCCGAGGTCGCTTCGCTGTAGATTTTCAAGGAGAGCAAAGATCGCAGACTCTTTGTCGGAACACTTAACAACTATGCAGGGCACTTTTTTGAGTCCTGCCATAACCGACGCACGCAGACGGCGTTCTCCGGCTATCAGCTCATATTCGCTTTGACTTGCCTTTCTCACAGTAATCGGCTGCAAGATGCCGTTTTCTGTAATTGACTGCGATAACGATGCAAGAGAGGCGTCATCGAACTTCTTTCGTGGCTGAGCCTTGTTAGGTCGTATTCTTATTATGGGTATTTCAGTGATTTTGTTATCATTGTTAAATAAAAAATTCAACCTTACCATCCCGTGTCCTATAAGCATCAGGGTTTGTCCCTGTGACATTATAATATCACATTACCAAAAAATGGTATGTCGAACGGTGTAGGCATAATTAATTTTGTTTTACAACTTTGCGTTGTATTTTCTCTTAATTTGTCGGGCGGGCAGCCGGTGAGCTGGCAGCCGGTGGGCTGCACTTATTCGAGCAGTCAGTTTCATATAATTTATACATTCCTATACCCGACTGCCACTAAGCAATTTCATATAAAAATATAAAGAAAAAACTCAATACAGGTAGTTAAGGCATAAACCAATCTTATTTTCGGGCATAAAAAGCTCTGAATTAAAATAAAACTGTCTGCTCGGATAAAAAAGACAGTGCTGTTGCGCACTGCCTATAAGCTTTAATCTGAAATTCTCTTTGATTTAATTATTTTTCAAGAAATTCTATAAACTTCTCTCCGAGAACCTCTCTTGAATAAACCCTGCTGATTTTATCGTAGTTGCTTCTGAGCTGATCCTCTGTAACGCTGCCAAAGTTTCTGATTTTGCCGAGCAAATCCTCATAGGAAGTATAAATACAGCCGTCAATACCGTTTAATACCTCTCTGGAGCCTGTATTTTCCGTGCAGTATACCATTTTTCCGTTGAGAATAGCCTCAATATACGGCATACCAAAGGAATGGTTTAGTGTAAAATCAACAACTGCGTCGTGGGTTTTCATCTGATTTTTAGGGTTAGAGGTTTCACCGCAATAGCAGATGTAATCCTCAACCTCATTGTCAAAAATCTTATCCAAAAATTCACTCAGGTAGTCGCCGGTGCCGTAAACATCAATAACAATATCGTCAACCTGCTGCTCCTTGAGGTATTTCGCAAAGCCAATGAGGTTGTTAATGTCAGCCTCTCTTTCGTGGCTGATTCTGAGCAGATACATACCGAGGAAGTAATCACGCTCGGGCACATCTCTGTTCTTTTCAGCCTCCTCGTCAGCGCCTATATCCTCTCTCGCTACACTACGGCTCGACTCGAGGGTATTTCCGAGCACGATATAATCTCTGTAGTTTTTAAATTTAAACTTATCAATATAAAGCTGACGGTTTTCTTCACTGACGAATACAGCCTTTTCTATATCAATTTTCTCCATCTTATTTACAATATCGGGGAAAAGCTCGTTGACAAGAGCGGCTGTGCAATGGAAGAAATATATTTTATCCTCAATTTTTTCTGAGGTGGCGTCATTTAAGAACAGGTGCAGCGACTCTCTTGTTGAGATAACCGTCTTGCTGTTAATTTTTTCAAGACTTTTCCTCATAGCCATACCTGCGTAGGGCGAAAGATTTTGCTTGCTGCAATCGCAGTCCAAATGACCGTAAAGGCCCTTCCATCTGAAAAAACCACGCTTTAAAAGCTCAATTTTTCTGCGTGAGTTAGCCTTGTAAAGTGATGTAAGCTGCAAGCCGTAGGGCATTTCCTTTGGCTTTGCGGTGCATTTTAGCGAAAGAAGCTCTACAAGGTAGTTTTTCTCAAGCAAAGCCTCTGCGAGCGAACGGGTTGCAAACACAGTACCGCCCACTCCGTAAAAATTGTAGCCGAGGAATGTAACCTTATTTTTCTGAATAGAGGCAAACTCATCATACATTCTGTCGATATGAGCACCGCTCTCAATGAAGTCGTAGTCGATTTCCTCGGGAAGCCTTGACTTAAAGAACGGATTGATTGAATAGCTTTCGCTGACCAGTGCGTCAACAAGCTGTCTTGCCTTTGTAAATGAGCACTTTTCAAGCTCCTCTACCTCACAGTAAAGCTTGCGCTTTGAAAGATAAGCCTTTAGGTCGGGCTGATATAAAAGGACAGGCTTATTAAGCACGGTAAAGTCAAAACCAACTGATGAATAATCGGTGATAAGAACATCGTTTTTTGCAAGCTCATCAAGCACATCGGTTTTATGTGAATGAATAAACCTGATTCTTTCTGTCTTTGCGCACTCCTTAAACTCCTCAATTTTTTCTTCGTCAAAGAACTGGTGCAGACACACGGTAAAAGTTGAATTTGTTTTTTCAAGGTAATCCGCAAGGCTTTGACTTGAAAGTACGCCCTTAATCTGGTGCATAAGCATTTCGGTCATATAGTTGTTGCCGAGATATTCTCTCCAGGTCATAAACCAGAGGATATTTTTGTTACTGCGGCTCTCTTTATGATATGCCTTGTGGCGCTTTACAAGCTCAATATAACGTGGGGGGTAAATTCCGTAATAGAGCTGATACTCCTTAAACTTATTGTAGTCCATAAGTGTGGGCTTGATGTTCTTGTTGTAGTACAAAAAGCGGAACATATTATTGTTGTAGCCGTTGCCTCTGTATTCAATGGCTTTAATGCCGAGGGTGCCATGCTGTAAGTATATAAGCGGCTTGTCAATGAAAAATTCGGTTTTAAAAAATGCAAGCCTTGTAGGAGTAATATCCTTGTAGCTCAGGGAAACAAAGTACATATCTGCATTAAAGTAAATTTTAAAATGCTTTACTGTATTTTTCCAGATTATAAAATTCTTTTCTTCTGCCGAAAGTGAAGCATAGGTTGCCTTATTAGCGGCATTTTTTTCAAGCACAAGATACTTGTCAATGCCGTCTTTGCGAAGCACTACCTGCTTCCAGAAATAATATGAATTATTATTTGAGGTTGCGGCAAGGTTTTCGCCAAACAGCCATATAAAATTTCTACCCATAGAATTACTCCTTTAGTATATGATTTCAGCCTTCCGACATTTTGCGCTGACAGAAAACATAAAATCTAAGTATATTTACAAATTACAGCTCGAATGAGGATTTATTCGGCAAAAGCTTTTCAAAGGCTTCTATAACGCCCTGTTTTTTTGTTTCAAAATCAGTGGTTTCGGCTGTATCGTTAATGCAAATCATATTATGATTTTTTGACGGAATATCACGGCAGAGGTCTGCATAATTGTATTCCTTTACATGATAGCAATAAGCAAAGCTGTCTTTGCGCACGGTGTAATTTCCAGCCGCGAGCTGCCAGAACTTCATCAGCCACTGATTGACATTACCGGTTTTTCTGAATTTATCGCAGCAGGTGGAGTCAAGAGCCTCGTATTCCTTTTCCCAGACCTCCTCAAATGTAGCCTTTAAAAAAGACGACGGCGTGTGCTGATAGTAAAATCCGGGAAACCAATGCCACGGCAGTAAAAGCGTGGTTTTAAGGTGGTTTTTAAAACCATTTTTCGGACTGTACCATTTTTTCCAGTCACGCTTAAAAGTCCGGCTCTTGTCAAAATGGTCGTTGATTATGGAAACATCTGCACCGTTAAAAAAACCTGCGCTGTCCTTGTTAAAGCAAATGCAGTCAAGGGCGAAGGTATCGCAGGGCCTGCCGTCCTTAAAAAAGTCTTCCGGCTGAGTGGGAGCGGTGATGAACATATCGTCATTAAAATACACAAACTGCTCTGCAAGTCCCTCTATACGGTGCAAATTCAGCTCAATGGTGTGTGAGCTGAATGTCGGAAGATATTTTGGGGGAATGTAATCCCTGTGATTTACAATGTTAAGCTTTGGATTTGATGTGTCAAGCCACTTTGGCAGGTGGCCCCAGGTAACAAAGTGTATTTTGTTCACCCAAGGAGCAAACTTCTCCACACCTCTGAACCAGTATTGCAGGTTGTCCCAATCTCTGAAGCGAACCTCGCTGTTTGCATTGGTAACGGTTTTGCAGTCATACTTTGCCTTTTCAGCCCGCCACTCAGCGTCGTTTCCGTCAACCCAGATTATAACAAAATCAATAGGCTTTTGCTGTTTTTCTTCCATACATACCTCTACGGCCATCTTTGTTTGATAGCCTCGTAATTTCTCTTAGAATTTTCCGTATCGTACAAATCAAAAAATCTGCCGTGTCTGCTAAGATACAGCTCTGTATTTTCAAATGAACGCTGAGCCATCAGCTCTATATAATCCATAAGTCCCTGCTCATCATTGTAAACCGGGCCAAAGCCGTCCTCGGCATAGTCAAAATAGCCCTTGCCGTAGTGGTGCTCAGAAAATCTTTCGTAATCAAACTGAAAATACGCAAGCGGCTTTTTCATATAGGCAAAGTCTATCTGCACGCTCGAATAGTCGGTAATCATAAATGCCGAGCTTTTCATAAGCTCCTGCACTGTATATTCGGGATATTTACAAATTGTAAGGTATGGATTGCTTTTTGAAAAGCAGTCAATAAATCTCTGCATATCCCTGTGAGGATAAAACATAACTGTGCAGCCGTACCTTTTGCAAATCTCCTCAAGGCGGCTGCTGTTTATAATTTTACTCCAGTTTTTGTAATAGTCGCTCTCGCAAAATGATTTTTTGTCGTCCTCAATGTTTTTGGAAAGAGCGTCTGTGCCAATCCAGTCACGCCAGGTGGGCATAATCAGAATTTGGTTTGGCACTGTTTTAAAATCGTGCAGCTTGTCCCAGCGGGGAAGTCCGAGAAGCTTTACCACTCCCTCGGGATAACCGTAGTTATTGTTTACATACTCCCACTCACGATATACACTGGTAACAAACATACTCATCTTGGTATTTTTATAATAAAGGAATTCAATATTTGTAAGAATTACTCCGTGCTGCAAAAAAACTCTGTGGTTGCGCAAAATTCCGTAAACCTCAAGCAGATAGCACACTGCGTAGTTTGGCTTGCCGCCCTTTTGCGAGCTGATATTCACCTTTGCAGTAAGGTACAAAATCCAATGGGCAAAGCTGCCGTACTCAACGGTTTTGCCTGTCTTTCTGACATTTTCATAGTCAACGTTAGTTTTGTACACAGCATAAACGCAGTCCTGCTCGGGATGATTTTTGCAGACATATTCAAAAAAGCAAAAGCCGTTGTCCATAGCCTCAGTCCCGTTATCGCACACAAGCCACAAATCTCTGCGAAAGAGCTTGTAGACAAGGGCAATGGGCAGGGCAAATATAAACAGAAAAATATGAAGTATATCTCTCGGCTTTACATCCTTAAATTTTTCTATAAATCTCGACATACCGTCCCCCGTCAGGACATAAATTTTTCGTACTGCGGAAGCACCTCTTCGGTAGTTCCCTGCATCTTCACTTCTCCCTCGTGCAGCCAGAGAATATTATCGCATAGCTTTCTGAGGGTATCTGAGCTGTGAGATACGATAACAACGGTTCTGTCCTTGTTCATAATGAGGCTGCGCATCTTTTCGTAGCTCTTCTTTTTAAACTTAGCGTCGCCAACGCTCAGAACCTCGTCTATGAGCATAATTTCCGTTTCGAGAATAGCAGTAATGGAAAAAGCCAGCTTTGAATACATACCGCTTGAGTAGGTTTTTACCGGACGGTCGATAAAATCACCAAGCTCGGAAAACTCTATAATTTCATCGAGCTTTTCTTCAATCTGAGGTCTGTCAAAACCCAGAAGCATTCCCGAAAGAAAAATATTCTCTCTGCCGCTTAGCTTGCTCTGGAATCCTACGCCTATAGAAAGCAGGGAAATACTGTGACCGTGCAAATCAATTTCGCCCTCGTCAGGAGAAAAAATTCCCGCAATAGCTCTGAGCAGGGTTGATTTACCGCTTCCGTTTTTGCCGACAATGCCCAGAATCTGACCTTTTTCAACCTCAAAGGAAACTCCCTTGACCGCCTCAAAATACTCGGTCTTTTTGTTTTTCCTCGGCGAAAAAATTGATTTTAAAAGAGAAACCTTTTTAAAGCATCTGTATCTGATTTTTACATTTTTTACTGAAATTGCAGATTCACCCATAATTAAATCACCTTTACATAGCTGTTTTCGTGCTTATAAATTGTTTTAATACCGATAACGCTTATAATCAGTCCAATGCCAAACCACATAAGCAGTGAGTAAATATGCGGATCCTGATTATAAATAAGCACTCTTCTCAGGTCAGCAATAATGAGGGCTATAGGATTACATTTTATTAACAGCTCTCCAAGGATTCCTTCAAGCTTGTTCTCGATAGAATAGAAAATACCTGAAACATAAAATCCGAGCTGAAGCACAATAGTGATGACATTGAGCAAGTCCTCTACGAACACGCCGAAGTGGAGCATAATTGTGCTGCATGCAAATGTAATTACCACCAAAACGAGCATAATGGGAATTGCCCAGAACATCCGCCAGCTCAGCGGCACCTGATAAATAATCATCAAAATTATTGTAAGCCCATAGGATACCATCATTTTAAAACCGTATACGCCGATTTTTTCAAGGATGAATATATGCTTTGGTATATAAACCTTGGTAACAATCATCTTTTTGGACTGCACAACCTTTACGCAGCTCTTTACAACCTTGCTGAAAAACTGCCAGCAGTTAAGACCTATAAATACAAATACAGGAAAGTACGGCTCACCGCTCTTAAACACGAGAATTGCTATGAACGAATACACGAGCATAAAGAAGAACGGGTCCAAAATCCACCACAGCCAGCTCAGAAACGAGCCTGCTACTTCGGATTTAAGCTCCGCCTTTGTAGAAAATATCGTGTAATTAAAGAATTTTTTTATGTCGTTAATAAATCTTCCCATCTTTAATAACTCACTTCCAAATCATAGATTTTGTCTGACACATAGTAATCTATCTTGCATTATATCATTATAGAGGTAATATTTCAAGTATTGAGTATTTTTCGGGTGACGAATTTTAGGAGTGATTCGGCGTTTTTTCTGTTCAAGACTTTACATAAAATACACAAATTTGCAATATTGCCTTTTGGCAGTCGGTGGTCTGCATTTATTTGAGCAGACAGTATCATATAAACTATTGTGCCCAACAACCGCCTAGCAATTTCAAATCAAGCAAAAACAGCACTCCAAAATCAATCGGAGTGCTGCAATAATTTTATATTACAAATTATTTCATAAATCTGCCGAGAATTTCAAACTTACCGATAATAGGAAGCTTTTTAGCCTTGCCTGTAACAGCATTTACGATTCCGTATATAGCAAGAGCCGCAATTGCAAGCCATAAAATTGAATTTACAATACCTAAAATTCCAAGTAATATAGCACCTACAGGATGAGCAACTGCTAATAAGATAGAAAAAACTATAATCAGGATTGTGTAAACGATTGACTGTGCCACCATTAAAATTGCAAGATTAAGTCCCTGTGACGAGTGAAATTTTGCAAACTTTGAATCCTTAGCCGCAAAAATCGGAATAAGCACAAGAATACCGAAGTATGCAAGCACTGCCATTACCTTATTCTGATTAATATCAGCCGGATTAAACTCGGCAGTATAATCTGTTGAGTCAAAAAAAGCATTCTGCTTTGTGCCGTTCTGAGTTTGCTCTGTCTGAGCCTGTGCGGCTGTGTTTTCTACGGGTGTACCGCAATTTGAGCAAAAGGTTGCTCCGTCCGGAAGATTGTTTCCGCAGTTTTTACAATTTGCCATTGTTCTTATCTCTCCTTTTAATATAACCATATATGTAAATATGTACATATACCTTGCTGTATATAATATATTGTCATATCCCTATTGTCAAGGGCTAACGCAAAAAATCGGCGGCTATACTGATAAATCAAGTACAGCCGCCTTTATTAATTGTATGATTTTACTATACAAAAAGCATTATTTAAAATATTTAACGCCGCTTTCAAAGATGAGCTGATCCTTTGCAAACGGAACATTTTTGTAAAGGTTCTCGCCCTTTCTTTCGCTGTGTCCCATCTTGCCGAGGATTCTGCCGTCGGGAGAGGTAATGCCCTCAACAGCACATACAGAGCCGTTTACATTGTAATTGATGTCTGCGCTTGGCTTTGAGCTGAGATCTACATACTGTGTAGCAATCTGGCCGTTTTCGGCAAGGCTCTTAATTGTAGCCTCATCAGCCATAAATCTGCCCTCGCCGTGAGAAACAGGAATTGCAAACACATCGCCTGCATTAACATTTGCAAACCACGGTGATTTAACAGAGGTTACTCTTGTGTAAGCCATATGTGAGATATGTCTGCCTATTGTATTGAAGGTAAGTGTAGGATCTGTCGGCTTTAACTCTCTGATTTCGCCGTAAGGAACAAGACCGAGCTTTATAAGAGCCTGGAATCCGTTGCAGATACCGAGCATAAGTCCGTCACGGTTCTTAAGCATTTCATTTACGGCATTTGCTATTCTTGGGTTGCGGAAGGTTGTTGCAATAAACTTGCCCGAACCGTCAGGCTCGTCGCCGCCCGAGAAACCGCCCGGGAACATAATCATCTGCGACTTGGAAATAATCTTCTCCATAGCCTCGATTGTTTCTTCAATGTGAGCAGAGGTGAGATTCTTAACAATGAGCATCTCAACATTTGCGCCTGCCTTTTCAAAGGCTCTTGCGGTATCAACCTCGCAGTTTGTGCCCGGGAATACAGGGATAAATACTGTAGGCTTTGCAACCTTAATTACAGGTGAGGAAGTGTTTCTCTCGGTAAAGAGCGGAACGTCAACTGTGATTTCGGGGCACTCAGCCTTGGTTGGGAATACCTTTTCAAGAGGTGCAGTCCACTTTTCGATGAGTGTGTTTATATCAACATCAGCGCCGTCGACCGAAACCCTGCCGTCATCGGTAACAACACCGAGGTCATAGCTTATAACATTGTTTTCAAGCTCGGCACCGTATGCAAGCTCAAGCACAAGCGAGCCTGAAAGCGGAGCGAAAAGCTCGTCATTTGTAAGCGTATTTGTAAATTTAAAGCCTAAAGCGTTACCAAAGCAAGCCTTACATACGCAGGCTGCTGCGCCGCCCTCCTTAACAACAGAGGCAGAAAGCACCTTGCCGCCGTCAAAGAGCTTATAAACAGCCTTGTACATCTCAATAAGCTTGTCCCAGTCAGGCATAAGTGTAGCCTTGTTTTCGGGAACAGGAACGTAAATTACCTTAGAGCCTGCTTTCTTAAATTCAGCCGAAACTGTCTTAGAAGCCTTGGTCATAGCAACTGCAAAGCTTACGAGTGTAGGCGGAACATCTATTGTTTCAAATGTACCCGACATACTGTCCTTACCGCCGATTGACGGAATACCGAGCTTGAGCTGAGCCTGCATTGCGCCGAGAAGAGCGGCAGCCGGCTTGCCCCAACGCTCGGGAACATCCTTTAAGCGTTCAAAATATTCCTGGAAAGTGAGGCGGGCTGTAAGCGGATTTGCACCGATTGCAAGCAGCTTTGAAAGCGACTCAACCACTGCGTAAGCCGAACCGTGGAACGGACTCCAGCGTGAAACTCCCGGAATAAAGCCGTAGCTCATTGCGGTTGCGTCGTCTGTTTCGCCCTTTTCAAGCGGAATTTTAGCAGCCATAGCCTCCTGAGGAGTAAGCTGGCTCTTGCCGCCAAACGGCATAATTACGGTAGCGGCACCGATTGAAGCGTCAAAACGCTCACTAAGGCCAATCTGTGAGCAAACCTCAAGGCGAGCCATATTCTCCGCAAGTGCCTTGTCGGCAGGCATATCCTTTAATGCAGCAGGACAGCTTCTGCGGTAGCAATCCTCTGCCTTTGGAGCGGTGATATAAGCTGAAGAAAGCTGTGTAACACCGTTTGTATTCAAAAATTCACGGCTGAGGTCAACAATTTTGTCGCCTCTCCATACCATAGTAAGTCTTGGACTCTCGGTAACAACTGCAACCGCTGTAGCCTCAAGATTTTCCTTTTCAGCCTCGGCTATAAAGGTTTCAACATCTTTTTTATCAAGTACAACAGCCATTCTTTCCTGGCTCTCGGAAATTGCAAGCTCCGTGCCGTCAAGACCGTCATACTTCTTTGTTACCTTGTCAAGGTCGACCGAAAGACCGTCTGCAAGCTCGCCGATTGCTACGCACACGCCGCCTGCGCCGAAGTCATTACATCTCTTTATAAGCTTTGCAACCTTTGGATTGCGGAATAAACGCTGAATTTTGCGCTCTGTAGGAGGATTGCCCTTTTGAACCTCTGCTCCGCAAGTTTCAATAGAGCTTTCTGTGTGAGCCTTTGAAGAACCCGTTGCGCCGCCGCAGCCGTCACGGCCTGTTCTGCCGCCCAAAAGTACGATTACATCGTCAGGGAGCGGAACTTCACGGATAACATTCTCCTTTGGAGAAGCTCCGATTACCGCACCGATTTCAAGTCTTTTTGCCACATAGCCGCTGTCATAAAGCTCTGTAACCTGACCTGTTGCAAGTCCGATCTGGTTGCCGTATGAGCTGTAGCCGTTAGCCGCACCTGTAGTAATCTTTCTTGAAGGGAGTTTGCCGGGCATAGTGTCCTTTACAGGAATTGTCGGGTCGCCCGAGCCTGTTACACGCATTGCCTGATATACATATGAACGTCCCGAAAGCGGGTCACGGATAGCACCGCCAAGACAGGTAGCTGCTCCACCAAAGGGTTCGATCTCTGTAGGATGGTTATGGGTTTCATTTTTAAATTGTACCAGCCATTGTTCTGTTTTCCCGTCAATTTCAACAGGCACTTCAATGGAACATGCATTGATTTCCTCACTGACATCAAGGTCATCCAATTTACCTTGTTTGCGCATCAATTTTGCGCCTATAACCGCCATGTCCATCAAAGAAACAGGACGGTCTGTTTCGCCGTATACGGTATTACGGGTATCATAATATGCTTTTAAAGCCTGCTCAATGGCATGGCTGATTTGACCTTTTTGAATTTCAATGGATTCTAAGGAAGTAAAAAAGGTAGTATGACGGCAATGGTCGGACCAATAAGTATCAATTACTTTTATTTCAGTAATACTTGGATCTCTCTCTTCATTCTTGAAGTAATCTCTTATCATAAGAAGATCATTAACACTCATAGCTAATCCTAATTCTTTATGGTAAGAAGCAATTTCTTCATCATTTTTTTGTATGAATCCATTTATTATTTCCACATCTGCTGGATCCTCAAGCCCACTTAAAAGTTCTTTACTATATACATCTACTTCTCTTGAATCAACTGGATTAATATAGTAATGTTTAATTTTTTGAACTTCTTCTTCTTTTAAGTTTCCTTTTAAAATAATTACTTTAGCAGTTTTTACTTCTATTCTCTCTCCTGCAGTCAATAATGCATAACATTCTGATGCTGAATCAGCCCTTTGGTCATATTGACCTGGCAGATACTCAACAGCAAAAGCTATTTCTTCATTGTCCATAGGTATCTTCTCTTCATAAAGATTATCTACAGTTTTCTCTGAAAAAACCGAATATAATGACTTTTTATAATCTTCTTCATTGACCTTTCCTAAAATATATTTATTTACTACTCTAACATTTTCTAAACTTTCTACTCTAAGATTTGTCTTAAAATCTTCTAAAAGGCTTTTGCCTTCAACATTAAATCCTTCTTTCTTTTCAACAAATATACTTTTACACCCTATCATATCATACCTCCATCTCAGTTCCGAGAATACGAATATTAATTAATTTCATACAACTATTTTTCGTTTATACTATTATACTAACAACCAAATTTTACTTTGTCAACGAGTTTTTTCTCTTTTTATACCAATTTAGTAATTTAATTGACAGCATTTACGAATGATTATATATGTTTTATGTATTTTAATCTTTTCACCTTAAATATATATCTTTATATATGAAAAAAGCCACATGCTTATGCATGCGGCAAAACCTACGTAACCCTGCTCCGAGTCTTTATTATTTTGTGCAGTTTAATATTTTTATATTCTTAAAGATAAGTAGATCAACTTATTTTATCCAGCTCTTTAGCATATTCTTTAGAATAATCAGTTATTTCCTTAGGATACCCAACATATTCTAATACCTTAATGGCATTTCTAGTCTTAGATATTCCTTTTTTCATCTTATAATCAAAAGTCATTCCATTTTTCTTATCAACATTTTCTGTAAAATATCTAAATTCATATTTATCCTTAAGCATATCTGTTAGTTCTCTATCATGGGTAGCCACAAATGTTATGGCATTGTATTTATTTATATATTCTAAAATTGCTGCTGATGCTGCAACTCTTTCAACAGGATTTGTTCCTCTAAATATTTCGTCTATTACGCAAAATACTGGTACATCCTTTTTAAGTGCTTCAATAATTCTAAGAATTCCCTCAACCTCTGCCATATAGTAACTTTTTCCTGCGTTAACATCATCCTTTGGACTTATGGATGTAACTATATTAAATATTGAACCTTCATATTTTTCTGCTAATACTAAATCAAAAACCTGAGCAAGAACAATGTTTACTCCTACCATCCTTAAGAATGTTGACTTACCTGACATGTTACTTCCTGTAAGCACCATTCCCTTTTTATTTAAATGTATGGTATTTGCAACAGGTTCTTCTAGCAATGGATGTACTCCATTTACTATATTTATAGTAATTTCATTTTTGAATACAGGCTTTGATATATATTCCTCTTTAGCCTCTTTGAATCCACCTATAGATATATAGGCTTCTATTTCACCTAAAAGTTGGTATAATTTTAAGATACTTTCCTTTTTGTCATCTAATTCATTAATTACTCCATAATAAGCACTTTCAACAGTTAAAAACGGTACTGAAAATATTTCAAGTACTCCTCCATACATAGTAAAGATATGTATTAACTTTATTTTACTTGCAATTCCCTGAAGCTCTTTCACAATCTTCTTAATTTCTTCTTTATTTACTATATTATCACCTTTAAGCTTACTTACCTTTGCTGCGGCTTCTAGCATCCTATTTAAATAAATAAGTCCCCCTGCTGAAACATTTTTACGTTCTTTTTCAGCAATAAAAAGATTAATCCACATATTAAAAGCCAAGGCTGCTAAAAATTCTGGCTTTTGTAGAAATATCGAAAGAAGTATAAGTGCTATAGGTATTGCTTTACCCATAATATTGTATATTATATACTTTGCCTTATTTGGTTCTTTTTCACTTTCAATCATTTCAATAAATCTATTTTTCTTATCATATCCTAAGTTAAAGAAAATTAATTTTAGCTGAGCTCTTAAATCTATATCATCATTTATAGCTTCTATCTTTTTGCCTCTTTCAACTATTTCTTCCTTATTTATAAGAGGATTTCTTAACATACTATATAAAACAGATTCTCCAACACTAGAATAACTTCTATCTATCTTTCTATAG
>OGOU01000352.1_pt1 | contig 43203 bp, 68 predicted proteins | sample 1552721 | NCBI WGS metagenome assembly OGOU01 (sample SAMEA2580176, study PRJEB22360) | human gut metagenome | biome: human gut; feature: human-associated habitat; material: faeces | place: Denmark | collected 2008/2010
CTGGCCCACGACACAGGGTGCTATACCCCGCCTCCCATCCATGCACGCCGCATCTTGATACCTTCCCATGCCTCCAAAAGAGAGGCACGGCTGGCCGAGTAGCTGGCGTTGAACTCTTTCAGCAACAGCTCATACGGCATTTCTATGGCACCACCCATGAGTTTGCACAGCGTTTTGACGAACGTATCAAACCCTGCGGTGGGAATATTGGGGTTTCCGAACTTGATGTCCTCGCCCTTGCCGAGGTGCGCAACCGTACCCGGCCCCATCTCATACTCGTTCGGGCTGTGGCTGGCGTTGTCAGCCTTTGGGTTGTCCACAGGAACACCGCCGAGATCTCCGCTGCCGGTTTCGTCAAACGGGATAGCGTTCTTCGGGGTATCGGTGACAATCCATGCCGTGAAGAAGCTCTGCACCAGAGCTGCCAGCAGTTCCGACTCCGTATATCTGCGAAGCTGGAGCAGCGGTTCGATAATGGGTGCAATGAGCGGGACACCACGGTACTGGTCCGGACGTTCGGACTCCATAATGTGCAGGATCTGGGGCAGCCCAGTTGTCGCACCGACCGACTCCACTCGCTGCCATTTGGTGATGTCATTCCGCCACTCATGCGGATATGTGTTGCGGACGTGGTAGGCCACGATCATGCCGCTGCTGTCCACTTCCACACCATCATAGATTTTGTTCCCGGTGTTGGGGTTTGTGCCCTCGGTATAGCCTAGGCCATCCAGCATACCGCCGAGCTTATCCGGGGTGGACACACGGTCAGCCTCCACCAGATGCAGCCGCAGCCCGTAGGGGTGCAGCTTGTCCGGGTCACGAATTTTCACCACGGCGAACACATCACCGCTCATAAGCCAGCTTTTCAGGGCCAACTGCTGCAAGCCGTAGAAATCGTTCAGCCCCATGGCATCACAACTGCGGCGGTTTTCGGCCCAAAGCCGGAACTCTGCCTCGGTTTTACTCTGCCACTCTTTGGCTTTTTCCGGGGATAGCCCCAGTACGTTTCGGTCAACGGTCGCTTTCAAGGTCAGCCCGGTGCCAACGATCTTCGTTCGATTCGTGTTGATGGCACTGGTCGCAACAGGTGCGCTCATGTAGAGCATTCTGCTCCGCTGCCGCAGAATATCTGCGTTGTCGTGAATATCGCTGCTCGGAGAGTTGCTGTTGGGGAAGAAAGCCCGCAGCGCACGCCGTTTGTAGGATGCGCCCGCCTCGCTGTAGCCGCTGGCCTGCGGTGCAGCGGTGACGCGGTATCTGACACTCAAGAGTAATCGCCTCCGTAATTTTCAAACTAAGCGGGCTGGCTGGGGAAAGGAGTAAAAAGCAGCCAGCCCGCGGCAAAGGCCCTTTCGGGCCGTCACCCTAAAGGATCACCAATCGCGCGGGATAACGGAGAATGCCTTGCGGGCACTCTGGCCGTTCAGCAGCGCGGTCAGTTCATCGACCTTTTCCTCGGCATCTTTGATCTCATCGCTGAGCTTGCCGAGGTCAAGACGTGTGAGTTCCCGGTCGTCCAGACGGTAGCTTTTCACGCCACCGGAAAGCAGCTTGTTGTAGGCCACATACAGGTTATCAAGCCGCTTCGTGTGGAACTCCAGCCGCTTTTTGATGGTCACGGTATCCATAACTCACACCTCACCAGTCGTCTAAAAAGTTCTCCCGCCTCCGGCCGGGGGACGGCTGGGGACGGGAGACGGGTTGTTGAATATTTATCACCGGGGCTGCCGGTGCCTCTGGTGCCTTGCCGCGCAGCCTTTTCAGCGCCCGGTCGATGGCATCAAGGTCTTTCGGCAGCACCTTGTAGGCCGCTATGGCATAGTTTCGGCAGTCAAGAGGTTCGTTTCGCTCATGGCCGGAGATTTTATCCCATTGCCACGGGTTGCGGTGGCCCTCTTTGTATATCAAATGCTCTGACAAGAGGCCGTTGAAGTAGCCGAGGCCGTAATCGTCCCGGCGTGGGAAGTGGCAGTACCGAGGCCCCGGCTCCTGCACTTTCAAATCGTCCATGATGATTTGCTTGCCAGCGTCAACGCCCAACTGGTACTGCCAGCACATCCCGATGTAGCGGTTCTGCACCGTGATTTTCACCTGCTTTGGCGGGCCTGTGAACGGCCGGTCGGAGCCGGGAAAGCCCTTGATGCAGAAAACCTTTTTGCCGATGCGGTCATGGCAGCGCTGGCGCACCTCTTGGGTGAAATGGCCGCCCTCGTCTACAAATTTGATGGAAACGGGCAGCTCTAGGCCGTCAGCAAATTTCAGCTTGCGGTCGAAAACCAGCTCGTCCAGTTGCTGCCAGACCTCGTCACTGTCCGGGCGGCCAGAGATGATGCCTTTTTCGATGCCCCATGTTTCCCCGAAGTGACCGAAGCCCACGATCTCGTACTCCATGCGGTCGTCCTGCGTATCAACGCCAGCGGTCAGCACCAGAACACCATCCGGCAGTTCCGCAGGGTATTCCTCCCTGCGGCCCAGCATGGTGTCCTCGTCCTGCACATCGCCGCGATCTTCCCACAGCAGCCCCAGACGGGTGTTGTAGACAACCTGCATCTTCTTGGTATCGCCCAGGGCATTCAGGTATTTCAGCACGGTATCTTTCCATGCTGCCCACTGCGAAACAAAGCTGTTCAGCCAAAAGCTGCGGATACCGTTCTCATAGGCGGCGGGATTTTCCGCTTGCCAGTGAGCTGGTGCCCGCTTCATGGTCACTTCGTCCGAAATGCAGCCGCACTCCGGGCAGAGATACCACACGTCCTTGACCTTGTAGGTTTTCTCTCCGTGGGTTTCGATGGTGTCATACTCGTACCGAATATCTTCCCAACGCAGTTCATGGAATCCCTTGCAGTGCGGGCACTGGGATACCCAGCGCTCCATCGTGCCCTTGACGTAGGACTTGGCAATGGCACTGTGTCCCTTGATGGTGGGTGTGCTGACTTCCACAGCCTTTGCGTTGTAGAAAGTGGTCTGCCGGGCCATTGCCAGTTCCCAAGGGTCGCCCTCTGTGCCGGCACTCACTGCCCAGCGGTCACGCTCGTCACCCAGCACATAGCGGATGGGCTTTGATGCCAGAGCGTGCGCCTCGGTAGATCCGCACATGGTCAGGATGCCGCCGGGGTAAGACTTCTGCAGAATGGTGTTGCCGCTGTCTCGGCTCTTGCTCTCTGCTACCTTTGCCCGCAGGGTAGGACAGTCTCGTATCATGGGAGCGATACGCAGCTTGCTGTACTCCTTGGCATCAGTCTGAACCGGGTGGATAAAAAGGATAGATCCGGGGTCAACGTCAATCGTTCTGCCGATGACATTGTTTTCAAATTCGCTCTTGCCGACCTGCGAGGACGCAACGACAACAATGTGATGGACGCGAGGGTCAGAGTATGCGTCCATGATTTCCACCAGATAGGGCGTTCTGCTGTTGCGCCAGCGGCCTTGTTCAGCAGATGCTTCCGGGGACAGGACGCGGTTTTGTGCTGCCCACTCGCTGACGGACATATTGGGCGGGGGCCGGATAGCTGCCACCAGCTTTGACACCAGAGCATTCAGACGGTCAACCGCTGCATTCTCACTCATCGTCGTCACCAGCCAGCTTTTCAGCCCACGCCTTGCGTTCACGGACACGGGCCTCATACTTTGCCGGGTCGTAACGGAACATAGCGATTTCCTCGGCTATCTGATTCACCTCGCCACGCATATACTCTGCCACCTCTGCCGGGTCAGACAGAGCAGCCGCATTGATGGCAACACGGCTGGGCAGCGCCATCAGCGCACCCCGGACGGTGTAGATAAGCTCAGAGGTCATAGCGGCCACATCCTCACTGCGGTGCATCTGCCCGGACAGCTCTTTTGCCTCAGCTTGAGCGATTTTCGCTTTGCTGGCTTTGAGCGTAGCTTCTGCTTTCTGCTTGATGTGGTCCAGCTTTTTGGCCTCTGCCGCTTCCTCTTTGGTCAGCCCGCCACGGGCAGTGCTGGCATTGTAGGCCTGCACTGCGTCACCAAGGACAAATTTTCCTCGACTGACGGTGGTAAGCACCCCATCCTGTGTGAGCTGCTGCACCCTGCGGTTCGTGATGCCCAGCACGGCGGCCAGTTGGGTTGTGGTCACAGTCATGTCAGCAACTCTTTCTTTTGTCGGCATTCAGAAACCACCTCCTTTTTTGTAAAACTCTTTGGAAAATCACAGCGAAGTCATTATACAAACCGTAACGAAATGACTGATTTTTCCCTCACTAACTAGCTTGGTTTCGGGGTCATCGAGCCCGCTCAGTGTGGGGCACCCCCGTCACAGTACCTTTTCGTCACCGAACGAGCCATCGTCGGCCCGCTCCTGTCCGCTGTTGGGCGGATGCAGAAAGGCTTCGACCACAGCAGGGTCATACTTGATGGTACACTCGATGCTGTCCATAGGGACGCTGGGACAGGCGTATACGGTTACGGTGTTCATGGTGTCGTGCTCCTTTCAGCAGGGAATGCTCACGCTTTGAATCTTCCTATAGGCATCCAGACGCAGCTCCTTCTTGTCGCCGTCGTAGGTTGCCTCGTAGTACATACAGTCAGGGACGGTGGTGGACAGCCAAGCCTTGTTGTTCTGAAGGGTGCTGCCGCACCAGAGTACGCACACGTCTTTCACGCCGATCTTCTGGAGATGTGCCAGCTCAGCGTTTGCATTATAGAGGCTGGCGACGGCAGCAATGGCGGATGCCACAAAATCATAGTAATCCATAGTGATGATTCCTTTCCTCGAGATAAAGCCCCTGCCAGCATGAGCGCTGGCAAGGACGATTTCATACGCTGCGGATGACCTGAGCCTTGGAGTATGTGTCGTGGCCCTTGGTCATCATGTTCAGGAACTCGTCTTTGGTAAAGCCGGACAGGCGGAAGATTTCTTCGGGCTTCATGCCCAGCTGCTTGCCGATTTCCTCCACGGTCTTGCCCTCGTCAATGAGTTTCTTGACAATGGCTTTCATCGGCTCCAACAGGTGGGTGCCACGGGCACGGTTGTGGGTTATAGTGCCGTACACGTCGGCGCTCTCGTCGCCGTGGTGGTCTACGACTACGACCGGCACTTTGCCGCCCAGCAGGGACAGCAGCGGCTCCCGGCCCGATACAGTCCAGCGATGGAAGCCGTCAATGATGGTGCCGTCAGGGCGTACCACGATGGGCAGTGTCCAGCCGTTGGTCAGGATAGACTGGATAAGCAGCTTCAGGTTTTCCTCGCTGACCTTGTTGGGGTTGTAGTCGTTGGCATGAATAGTGTTGCGGTCTACCCACTGGAGGGATGCCAGCGGGGCGAATACATCAATGCTTTCCATGGTTCTGCTCCTCCTTGATGCGGGCGTTGTGGTCGTTGTAGATGGTGGTCCAGAGAATGCGCAGGATACGCATTTTGGGGTCTCCGTACAACAGGCCCTCGTACATGGTCTTGTAGTGCTTCTGCTCAGCGATGCCGTAGGTCTTGATGAACAGGCCACGCCAGTGCTCGATGTGGGACAGGGTGTCCTTGGCGATGGTGTAGCGCTCCGGGTGCAGGAACAGAAGGTCTTTGCAGAGGGCTTTATAGTCCTTTTTCTCGGATTCTTCTTCCAGCTCCCCACGCTTGCGGGTGGTGCGCCGGAACATTTCAGAATCCCAGTAGAGCAGAACGAGGTAGGCATTGGGTTCTCGCCGCTGGATGCGCTCCCACAGGTCGTTGTCCGTTTCAGCTATCCAACGGAGGCCCTGTGTGCCGCAGTCACCGAAGAATGCGCACAGCCGGAGGGCATTCTTTCGGACACCCGCCTCATAGAGCCTCATGTAGATCTCAGGAAATTCAAGGTTTCGCTCCTTGATGTACAGCCACACATCGGAGTCCTTCCAGTCGTAGATGGGATAGAACTTGCCGCCGCGGGTGATGCGCTCCATTTTGGTGTTGGCAATGCACTTGAAGCGGGTCAGGCTTTCCGCCGTGCGCAGACCGACAAGCTGGATGCCGTCAGAAAACGCCTTGGAGCAGAACGTCTGGTAGTTCATTTCCCCTGCATAGTGGAGGTAGGGACTGTACATGATGGCAAAATCGGGCGGTTTGCGCATCCAGACATCTTCCTTGCCCGGCTCCCACGTTATCCACGATTCGGAGCTGGACAGGTGGTCAATGACGGACACCTGCTTGAACGGCAGGCAAAACCACAAGAATTTTGCGCCGACCGACAGGAAGTTGCGCCGCCAGCGGTATGCTGCATCGACCATCGAGGGGTAAAGCCCCTCCTCGTCGATGAACGTCACCGTCAGCTGCTTGGGGTCCAGCTCACCGGAGAGAATCATTTCATAAACGAGGTTGGCCATGCACAGACTATCCTTGCCGGAAGAAAAGCTCAGGTAGATTTTGCAGCCGTTGGCGAACACATTTCGGATGCGGATCTTCGCAGCCTGCAACACGTTCAGGTTGCTTTCCACTACTTTCACAGGCATATCAGCTCACCACACTTCGGGCAGCGGATGTACCGGTGCTGCTCTGCGCCGCTGGCCGCCTCAGGAACAGCGGTTTCCGGCTCGGTAGGTGTAGACACCTCCAACACCGGGGAGGGCTGCTGCGGAGGCTCGGAGACGGTGGACACGGGCTGTGGGTCGGGCGGCGCTACCGGATAGGTAGGCGCTGCTGCATAGGGGACGTGTTCCTCATTCTGCTGGCGGTTGATGGACGAAATCTCGCTCTCCGGGAATTCTCCGTAGGAGCCAATCATTTCGTCCGCTTCATCCTCGGTGCTGTTCAGCATTTCCAGCAGATCGGCATCCCAGCCCGGGACATCCACATCACCGTCCAGCTCCTTGACAAGTTCCTCGATGGCATCCACATCAGTGAATCCCAGCTCATAGACCTTGTTGTCGGCCATCATGAGCTTTTTCTTCTGAACATCGGTCAGGCCGACCATGACATAGCAGTCACAGGTTTCCCGGCCCATGCGGAGCAGCGCTTCATACAGACCGTTACCGGCGATGATCTCACCGTCCTCGGCCACGACCAGCGGCTTGACCTGCCCGAACATTTCAATGCTGCGGATGTACTCGGTCAACTGCTTCTCGGAATGCCGGCGGATGTTGTGGGCGGGCTTGTGCAGCTCGGACAGCTTCTTTACCGTGATTTTCATCGTGCATCCTCCTTTCGGTCAGAAACGAGGTGCAGGACCACGGAGGCCAGTAGCACAAAGATGATGATGTACACCCGAAGCTCGCTCATCAGCGTCCAGATGCCCATGACACCCAGCGGGATCACGAGCTGCCACGAGGTAACAGTGAGCACGTCAATGAGAAAGCCGATGTTCTCACCGAACACCAGATACTCCGAATAGAGGTAGGTGGACAGCGAGGACAGCGCAATGATGGTGATCAGGATAGCCTTGAGCGTGTTCAGCAGTGGGCTGAAATTGACCCATGTGAGCAGCGCAGCCAGCACCATGTAGACACCGAACATCACGCCAGCCAGCACAAAGGACTTTTTCATGTTGCCGTGCTGGGTGCCATCTTCATTTTTGTCGTTGTAGGAGAACAGCGAGTAGTAGTACGGATAAGTGAACGGGCCGGGCAGCAGCAGGAAGCCTTTGTAGAGGCCCGTCTGGATACCGGCAGCAGTCAGGCCGGGGTCGATGTTGACGAATGCACCGTGGGTGTATACCAGCGCGGCAATGACAACGACTGCCAGCAGACCGTAAACAACCACCCATGAAAAGCCATCAGACAGGACGTTCCGAATCATGCCCTCTTTCAGAAGCATAAACAGGAACACAAGGCAGGTGCCGTAGACAATCAATGTGCCTCCGGTGGTGCCGATCGGCGTGTCGCCGAAGATCTCATAGATGCCGGACATCTGCGTCCATGTCTGGAACACGGTCAAAAAGCCGATGAAGTAGAACATCACCTTGCTCTGCATGATGCGCCGGACGGTCGGGATGTACTCCGCAAACAGACCGAAGAAGATACAGGCCAGCGAGTTGAAAACCGCCCAGATGATAGCCGCAGCAGCGCCGTTGTTGATGGCCAGCGTGCGGAAGTTCATCAGGGAGCCGACTCCTGCCCATGATGCAACGATGGAACCGGCGTAGAAAATGGTGGGGTTTGCCTTGAATTTTGCCTTGATTTTCTGATACATGGAAAATCTCCTTCTTTGTGACTGGGCACGGCGAAATGCCCAGCTGCAGCACCTCGGCTTTTCGGGGTGCTACGGTGATGCCGCACGCAAAGGAGCAACGTGCGGCCCGGAATCCTCCTTTCAGGCAATAAAATAGCGGCACCCACCGGGAATGGTGAGCACCGCTTGGCTTGATTTGAATTTTGCATCCTAATCATATCACTCGGAGCGTCCGTTGTCATCTGAATCCATCGGTAAGCTTCGGCATCCATCCGAAACCATCCGACAACGTCCGACAGCGAGTGAAACCATCCCCTTGATTCTCAACGATTTCCACTTTGAATTCAACTTTTCAGGGGGTAAAAGTTAAATTCATTTCAATTTTGAGCTGATTTTGTGTGGATTTCTGATTTGAATTTCAGTTTTGGGGCAAAAATAAAAAGCCCCGCAAATGCAGGGCTTATCGGTCAGTTTTTGTTGAGGTAGTTGTATGCCATCCGGCTGACCCCATCTTCGGTATATCCTTTTCCCAGAACTCCGGCAACTTCGGCCCATGAGTAGCAGCGGATAAACCGCAGTCTGAAAACCAGATACATCCGAGCATCCACAATGCTCTTGCAGTAGGCCTCGACTTTGGGCTTTTCCTGCGCTGCCAGCTCTTCCAGCCAGCGGATGCGCTCGTCCATGTCGGCCAACTCTACAGCCAGATCTCCGACTTTATCCCGGACACCCGGCGTGTGGGGCATCCCGGTCAGTTGTGGGGAGGCGGGAGTGATTCTTTGTCGCAGTCGCTCCAAGGCTTCACGGTCTTTTTCGAGGGTCATCTGAATGTCATAGTACTTGGACAATTCCTGTAATGTCACAACCTACCTCCGTCATAATTCAGCTACCGTCTTGCGGCGGCGCCTCTATTATTTTATCACATTTTGCTGTCGGAAGGTAGACCGGAAGTCCATAAATTATGTGGTCTGCACCAATTTTGCACAGGCCGGGCACAGTATAGGTCTGGCCCTGGGCATCGGTGCGCTGGATGGCCGGGTTAAGGGGTATGTAGTTCTCACAAGACAGCTCATTCGTCCACCCTCTCGATTTTCGGGAACGGTTCGTGCCCCAGTGGGACGGGATCAAATGACCTGTTTGTTGTGCCCGGTGCCTCACGTTTATTTTCTGGGGCATCTAACCACTGCTGATGCTCGATAGCGTGTACAAGGTCGATGCACGTTCCCCATGAATCGTGTTGCCGCTCCCGGTGTCCAAACGGTGGGTAGGCCAGTTTATAGGCAGCCTCAAACATCGTTTCGATGCAATGCTTCCGTTCGTTATAGACGCGGATGTCGTATGGTTTCTCATAGAGTTGCTTTTTGTCCTCTCCATCAAAGACCAAATCCTCTGTCAAGGGTTCAAACTGCCCCATGCGCAGCCTCATATACTCGTCCACAGCCACGCTGATGATACGCAACTGTTCTTCCGAGATTTCAACGCAGTACTTCATTTTTTCTCTCCCTCATCGCCATCATGATAGCTAACGCTGAATAATGCCGGAATCAAAAAGAACCAAAGCGCCCTCAGATTTCCGGTGACGTGGATTGCGGTTGACACCGCCAACCCCACTGAAATCCACTCCGCTGCATAGATAAGCGCAACCCATTTCATTCCGGCACCTCCTGTTTGCCGTTGCCAAAACTCCGGGCAAATACCGCCCGTTGGATAAAGTCCACATCCTCTGCAATAGACCGTACCGATGAATTATCAGAGCGGATTTCAAAGGAACGGAGAATGAAGTGCTTCAAAGTGTCCAGACTGTAACCTGCGATTGACTTCCCGAAGAATGCGGTAAGGATTTCAATAATGGTTTCCTCATGCCGAGCGAACTCGCATCCATAGACTTTGTGTTCAGGAATAAAGGACACCCAGTAGGTAAACCGAGACTTATCGTGACCGGCTTTCAGGTCAAGGCAGCGGGTTTCGGTTTGCAAGTAGCGGACTGCCCGGTCGGTTATCCGATTCAGCTCCTTTTCCCCAATGGTGCAGCCATCCGGGAAAAGTTCTTCCATGAACTGAAGAAAAAGCTGTTCGCTATTGGCACAATCGAACACGTCATGCCATGTGGCAACCCATTCGGCCATTGCTTCTCTTTTTTCAAAGAGAATTGTGCAGGCCAGTCTGACAAAGTTGGCCGGAGATTCAACCATGAAATGCAGTTGTTCCATTGTCATATTCAGCCTCCATACACGCTTTCTTGCAAGCCTCACACTTTTTGTACGGCTGTTCAAGCCAGCAGTCGAACAGTAAACACTTCGGTTTTCTGTACTCCGGTGGAGCCTTGCGTCCGTGGGTTTGAGTACGAAACGTATGGTACTTGCACACCTCTTTTCCCCAAAAATCTCCGCCGAATTCGCAACTTTCACGACCCGGCGAAACCTCATGCTTAACTGTGATGGTTTTCATTTTTTCACCTCCGGCGGCTCCAGCAGCGGTGCCCACAGCTTCACATGCCCGTAGTGGCCATCCTCTGCACGGTGGCCATCCTCAATGTGCCACGTCCCGTTTTCGACCCAGCCTTTCATGGTGTGGCCGCTCTCGCAGCACACCCATACGATGTCGCTTATCACGGCGCAGTGCTTTTCGCCGGCGCATTCCCAGCTTTCTTCATGGGCGATTGGCGGGTTCTTGGCATCATGCCATGACATCTGGCGCACAAAGTCAACGACCATCTGGCTGGCCTCGTGCAGGGCTTTGGCAGCAGCGTCTTTGCCTTGAAGGCCGCTGTAATATTCAATCTCGGCCAGAGCGTCCAAATCCGTTGCCGGGTCGATGAGGCGGCAGGCTTCCTCAAGGGTCATTCGATGTACCTCCGCTTGTCCTTGTCCCAGTGCAACGTGATGGGATTGCCGCACTTGCAGGGGATGGTGATTTCCAAATCCTCGATGTTGGTCTGGCCTTTGGCGTGCAGCCCGCAGCACCCACACTCAAACTCATAGTGGGCAAGCCCACGTTCAAGCGAGATCGTGGCCCCGCAGCGGCAGCCGATGGACATCTGCGAAACGTGGAGGTATGTACCGAACTCCTTACCGCAGCAGGGGCAGCGCAGCCGCAGCAGCCCCCGTGCGCCGACTTCCGGCGGGCGGTTATTCCTGTTCTTCCTCATGGGAGGCTCCTTTCTGTGTCTGGAAATGAATCACTTCACGGAAAAGCAATTCGTTTTTCTGCTCTGATTCGGCCATGAAGTTGATATACTCCCGGAACAGAGCACGGTCGTGCTGCTGGCGGCTGGTTTCGCCCAGCAGCGCCCCGATGGACACGCCAACGGCCAGCAGCGCAATGTTGATGAAAAACTGGTCAGGCATCGGTATCACCCAGCACTTTCTCGATGAGGTCAAAGACCATTTCCCGGTCTTCGGTGCTCAGAAAGTCGGCAGCCACAATTTCAAATTTGAGGCGGTCTGCATATTCTTTTAAGTCGTCCATGGGTTACTCCTTTCCCAGTGCGGCGAGGATCTCGTTGCCCTTGTCCATCAGTTCATCCCGCCGTTTTTTCTGCTCAGCCTCCAGCTTTTTCATTTCCGCCTGATACTTTTTCAGGGTTCCCGGCCGGAAATTCTTGCTCTGGCCCATTCGGATTTTTGCGGCAATTTTCTTGTGCTGCTGAACGGTCTGGCGCAGTTCGGTGTCCGTGGTCAGAATCTGGTAGCGATGGTGGCAGCCGGGGCAGGTGAAATACTGCACCATGTAATCGCCGCTCCATGTACTGCGGATGCCGGCTGTCTGGATGCTGAACGGTGTGCCGCAGCGGTCACACTTTACAAGGTCGGTCATTCGCCATACTCCTTTCTGCACAGCTGGAACGCATTGCAGTGGTCATCGCAAGTTTTGCAGCACTTGTCGCATTCAGGGTGAGCAGCTTTGCACTTATCGCAGGGCGTGTCAGCCTGGCTGCCGGAACCATACACCGCAAAAAGCTGGTGGGTGCCGTCTTGCAAAGCCTTTTCATCATCGGCCATTTCGTAACCGAGTGCAGCGAGCAGTTCATAGGTGCTGTCAAGGTCATCATTTTTGCGGTGAACGAACTTGCTCGCGCCTGTCGGCCCGTTCCATTCCGTGCTCCAATAGCCCTCATGAATGCCGTCCGTTGCATCAAAGGCAACTGCCAAGAGAATCTTCTCCGGTTCGGTATCGTAAGCGTTGAACATTTTCAGGGCATCTTCCAGTTCCGTGTCTTCCCGAATCTGCTCATCCAGACCGATGCCGAGCAGCCGCAACACGTTTTCGTCATCCTCCATGTGCCGATATTCGGTCAGAATCGGGGTGGAATAAGCCAAGATTTCCGGCAGGTGCTTTCTGCACTCTGCGGGAGTCAAGTCCTTCACGAAGTCCCAGCGCAGCTCGTACATGAGCTTCGTAACAGCGGCAAACTGTTCTCTCGCAAGCTGCTCGGTGGCTCTTGCGGCCTCCCTCGCCGAGTTGCTGGCATCCTCGGCTTCCGTATCGCGAGGTTTGTACAGGTCAATCTGATTTTCACTGACCTTATAGACATAAGCGATCTTGTCGGCATCTTCCGGAATGACGACTTCCTTTTTTGTGCCCCACTTTCCGTACGCATTTACATGCTCATGCGTCTGGTAGGAGGCCTGCGAATCTTCCGTAGCGAATTTTTTCAGCTGCTCAACCCATTCGGCCTTTTGGTGCTGCCATTTTTGCTGCTCCAGCGCATCCTGCATGGCCCGGTTGAAGTTCTGCGTACCAAGGGTTTCCAATACCCGGTTTCGGGCTTCCAAGTCCTCGATTTTGTCCAGCTGGGCGAAATCGGACAGGGTGGCACCGCGCTTTTCGGCTTTCTTGAAGCTGTCGCGGTTCAGTTCCAGCAGCTTGATGCGCCGCCGGATAGTGGACTGGGAGAACCCCGACTTGTCGGAGATCTGCTCCACTGTCTGCCCGAAGTCCATCATCATCTGGAAGCCCTGCGCCTGTTCGTAGACGGTGAGGTCTGACCGCTGCATATTCTCAATCATCATGGTCTGCATCTGCTCCCGCTCGTCCATTTCCACGACCACACAGGGCACTTCAAACAATCCTGCCTGTTGTGCGGCCGCAGCCCGGCGATGCCCGATGATGATGGTGTAATCATCCGAAGGCCACATGATTTTGGGATTCCAGACAGCCATCGCACTCTGCCGGGAGCCGCCATCAGCAGCAACACTGTCTGCGTACTCCTCTGCAGTCATGTAGTGGCCGGGGATAACGGTCAGGTTCTGGAAGATGCCGTTCTCCCTGATGCTGGCGGCAAGTTCCGTCAAATCCCCCAGTTCCTTGCGGGGGTTATCAGGGTGCGGATGCAGTCTCCTGCACGCAATGTTCGTGATCTCTGCCATGATTTATTTTCCTCCATGGTTTTAGAAAAATGTGAGCTGCCCGGTCTTGGTCTCGCACAGCGGCGGTGCAGCATCATCCTTTTGGGGTTCCGGCTCTGCCTGCTCAGGCCGGCGGCAGACAGGCTTCATAAAAAGCTCTATCTGTGCCCACTGGCGGCGCAGATACCAAATATCCGTAGAAAAGAACGGTGTGTACCAAATCCTGCTTTGCGGCCCCGCCGGGAGCAGCCCACGGCGATCATACGCGGTGCTTGGTTCAGTAATGGTGTTCCCGATGACTACATATCCAGCACAGCCTAAAAAACTGAGCTGGATGTAGCACATCAGCCCTGCGATCAGGTCAATATCCTGCGCCACAAAAAGCACCTTGTCGTGGTAGCAGATATTTTTTCTCCTGCACAGGTTGGCAAAAGCAATCAGCAGTGCGCCCGCACCGCAGGCCGGGTCCGAAACCGAAAAGAATTCGGCATTCTCTGCCGCCGGATTGCTTCCCCCGGAGATTTCCACCATGCACCTGCAAACATCGTAGGGGGTAAAAAATTGCCCGGAAGCATCGTTGCCCAGCTCACAGAGCATGTACAGCTCTCCCAAAAAATCTTGGTCGGGATTCTGCTCCATTCCCATAATGACCTCGCCCAGCAGTTCAGCAAATTTTTCTTGCTCTGCATCACTGTACTTGGAAATGATGGTCTGATAGGTCTTGGTTCGCTCTGGAGCATTCTTCTTGTCGGTGGCATTGGAAATCTCAATGGCGGTCACCATCACAAAATCCTGCCAGACCTGCCACCGATTGAACCGGCCGCACAGGCTGTTGAAGATTTTCAGGAATGCTTTTTGGTGGTCGTCCCGGATGTTTCGCACTGCCGTTGCCTTTGCCATTGATTATTCCTCCTCTGTGTCAGCGAGGAGATAGTGACCGTTGGAGAACTCGATCACACCAGCGGATTCCATGTCATCCAGCAGGGCGATGGCCTTTTCTGCGGTCACGCCCATCTTTTCCTCCAACATGGCCTGCGTGATGCCGTTGTTCTGCCGAGCAATCTCGGTGGCCTGCGTCAGCTCGTCCGAGGTGGGCTCTTCCTCTTCGTCATCCTCGATTTCTTCCAGCGGTTCGGCCTCCCCGGGGAGATTCGGGGAATCAGGCTCATTTTCCCGGGGCGCATCCTGCTGCCCACCGGATTCCGGGATGTCCGGCATCTTGTAGCCGAGGGCTGCCAGCTTGCCGCCCTCAACCAGATCCCGGAAGAAGAACTGGAGCCAGAGGTAGTGCATATTCTTGAAGATGTTCTTGATTTTGTTGAACAGGGTGTCGGAGATGGTGAACGTCTTGCTCATGCGGTAGGTCAGGTTCCCATCCTTGACGGTGAACAGGATGGATGCACCCGGCGAGATGTAGTTGTCCTCGGATGCCTCCTCCAGCATCGACATCTGTTCACCAACGCCGCCCAACGGACGGATAACCAGCTTGATGGGGTATGCGTTCTTGATGAACACATAACTCAGGTTGTTGGCCTCGCAGATGCCCTTGAGTTTTTCACGGTAGACTGCGAAACGTGCGGATTCAGACAGAGAATTATCCATGATGAAGCTCCTTTCAAGTAGCTTTTAAGTAGTCGAAAATTTGTAGTCGTTCTCCCGGTTCTCGATGGCGGTCAGGCCAAGTGCGTAGGCTGCCCACACATCGGCCTTAAAGCCATAGAAGAAATCCGGCTTTTTCTTTGTGCCCTTGCCGTTTTTCAGGTCATGGGCTGCAAATCGGTCAATCAACGCCCGCCGGATGGCGGTATCGTTGGCTCTGCTGTCGTGGCAAATGTGCTTTTTCTCCTCGATGCGGCACAGCATTCGCACCGGGCATTGGTCGGAAAGAACTTGGTAAAAGCGGCCGATCCAGACCGTAGTGTCGAAAACATCTCGGCCTACGGACATTCCGTAGGAGGCCACCATCTCGATGACCGCCCACCGCCAGCCCTGCACCCCGGCAGAGGAAAGCTTTTGCAGCAGCTCTGCATTGTCGATTTTTCCGAATTCCAGAGGGCGCAGGGTGCTGCGATCAATCACGCAGTAGCCAGACTGGGTGTTGCCGGGGTCGATAGCGATAATCGGACAGGTGCTCACAGGTACGACCTCCCAAACTCTTGGATGAACCGTGCCTCCGGCCAGCCGTAATACTCCATGGCCTTTTTCTGCGCCCACTTTTTTAAGCGGAGATCGGCCTCTCTATTTGTATGTACGGCAGTCACGCCGTTCTGGTGGCACCAAGGACAGAGGTTTGCCCACAGGCCAAGCCGCTTGCTCTTATCCCGGTACGGTCCGAAAAAGACTTCGTGCCGGGCGGTGCGATACCGCCCGCAAATCAGACAGGTGGGGCTCTTGCTGAGGATGCTGGGCGCATAGCCATTGCTGTCCAGCTTCTCTCCGTACTCATTTTTTGCCATGTCAATGCGTCCTCCTACGTTCAAAAGACTGCTGGGAAACCTGCTGCATCACCAGTTGAATCTTATCCTGCATACTCTGGTCAGCCAGCACATTGACAGGCTGCGCAGTTGCACCGATGCGCCCAAGGGTCTGTGCCCGGACACGCTTGATAAAGTTCAGCTGCTGCTTGCGGAACTCCTTGTCCACTTCTGCGGCATCCTTGCTGCCATCAATATCTGTAACTTCCAGATCCGGAGCTTGCATGGCATCGGCAGCGCAGCGACGCAGCTTTTCCATTGCTACGTCCAAACCGTCCTCGTGCGCCCACTGGTTCAACTGCTCATAGTTGGCGTGGCTTTCTTTGCGCAGCCGTTCCAGCCGTTCTGGACCATAGTGCAGTATGTCAATAACTGCCTTTGCGTAAATCTGCCATGCGATTCTTGCAGCTTTGTTTCCAGCAATCTGATATTGCTGCTCTTTGCGGCCACGAGGTGCCCGTAGCATCGGGATGCGGTAGTCGGAAGTGACATACCCCGCCAACCAGCTTTCCCGAATGGCCTCGGCCCTGGCTTTAGAGGGGCGGCCATTGGCATCTGGGGTCATAATGACTTCGGTGTTCTGATCTTCCAGGTCGTGAATCCTGTCTGTAATGCGGTCAAGGCGGGTCTTGCCAACGCCGAACTCCTGATGCAGCGCAATGGTGGTACACAGGCACACGATTTGGCTGACAGCCTGTTGAGTGTCATCCATCTCGGTCTGAAACGACTTTTTCACGGCTCTGCACCTCCTGAAACGATCCAGACCCGGCGGGAACCCCAGCCAGACCAGCTTAGAGCCTCTGCATGGGTGTTCACCGCCACGTCCAGCTTGTTACCTACCACAGCGCTCCCGGTGTCCTGAACGACCCGGAGACCTACACCCTCGATATAGACTACCGTGCCGTAGGGCAGGATGCTGGTGTCAGCTGCCACGGTCACGCCCGGCTGCACCTTTGCGCCGCTGGATGTAATTCCGTGTCCCTCGCCGCAGATGTGGACGTATTCTTCGGCACAATAGGCCGTGCAGCTGAACGACCCGGCGTATGTAAGGGTCAAATCGGTCTGGGAGCTCAGCTCTGCGGTCAGGTTATCTACCTCGGTCTGAAGCCGGCCGACATTTTCCTCCGCGTCAATCGCCCGCGTCTGCCAGTTCTGAAAACGGCTGGCGTAAATATCCCGCTCGATTTCCAACTCGTCCACCCGCCGGGAGTAGGCCGTGCTTGCGAGGATGCAGCCAACCATCGCACACGAAACGCACACGATCAGGCTGCGGAATGGTCTTTTCGACCTCATGTCGTGCCACCTCCAATCTGTGCCGGGGCTGCGTCGCCGGGCAGAGCCGGGGGCTGCAAACTCTCAACCGGGGCATCCTGCACAGCCCGGTCGAAGCCCGGCCGGACGAACTGCCGCAGATCTGCTGTGCTCCGGCTGGAAAAAATGTCGCTCAAATCTTCCGGGGAGCCAGCCCACCGCTGTACTGCCACCGGGAGAGCCGCAAAGATTTCAGTATTGCGGCGCTTCAAATCGTCGCGGTTCAGCTTGCCATCAGCCGTAATCAGGCCACCGATGTGCATATAGTAAAGGTTTGCTTCGATTTTCCGTGCGGCCACAGCAGCGTCGTTCCAGAGGTCGTTCGCCGTTGGACGCCCAACATCCTGAATCTTGCGGATTTCCGCACACCAGTCCACAAGGAGCTGGTTCTGATAGCGGCAGACCGTCAGCGCTTTTACAAGAGCCGCCGAAACCACATCGTCCGGGATTTCTTTCAGTGCAGCGGCGTAGACTTCCGCTCGTGCTGTACGCTCATCGGTCGAGAGTTCCTTCCCGAAATACCGCTCAATGCGCAGCATTGAGCTTTTCAAACATTCAACTGTCATTTGAGCCTCCAAAAATAAAATCGTAGTCCTCGGCGGCGGACCGCTTCGGCTGCTGGTCTGCTGCTGGTTTGCGCCGCTCGTCACGGGACTGCACGTCACCAAGGGTTCTCACACCCTCGTTTTTCCATACTTTCAGGATGCCGTTGACGTAGGACCATTTGCGAACCCCGGCCAGAGCGGCCTTTTTGATGGCCAGCAAGATGAGGTCGTCCGTGAAAATCTCCCGCCAGCCCAGCAGGTCTTCCCGCGCTGCTGGTGGGAAACCTCCGAGATTGTCCTCGAAAGAGCGGATGATCTCAGCCAGCCCAGCATCGACGGTCGGACTACCGTTATCTCTTACTCTTTCTCTGTTCTCTATATCTTTCTCTTTATCTATCTCTATCTCTTTCTCTGTATGGACATTGTCCACATTGTTGTCCTCGTTGCTGTCTGCACACTTTGGGGGAAGTTGTCTGCGGCGGTTTTCACGCTGAAGGCGCTTCTGCGCAGAGTAGTCTGTTTCACTGCCGACAATGTCTGAGTAGTTGGCCAAAACGAGAACACCATCTTTGTCCTCATAAATTAGACCGATTTGCTTATAGACTTCCAAAGCAACACGGACAGTTGCCAACGAGAACCATTTGCATTCGCGCTGAATTTTTTCTACATCATAAGGAATAATCATATCCCCGATTTGGAAAGCCAGTCGGCCGCCAGTGTTGATGGTTTTGAGACAGAGCATTTGATAAAGGACAACATAGTTGGCACCATCGGGCTGCCCCATGAGGTAATCGATCATGTCCGACGACATAAACGAGTCCTTGAGCTTAATCCAGTAATACCGTTTTCCAGTTGCCATTATCAGCCCCCCTTAGAACGGCAGGTCGTCGCTGTCATCGATGACCGAGAAATCGTCAGGGTCGCCCTGCGAGTAGCTGGGCTGCTGCCCGCCGGGGGCACTCTGCTGCCATTGCTGCCGCTGGTTCTGGGTGGCGAAGCCCATCTGCTGCGGCTGCTGATTCTGATAGGGCGGCTGCTGGTAGCCCGGCGGCGGTGCCTCACCGCCATCATCCACTCGCTGCTCCGTTTTTGGGCCGCAAAAGTGAATCTTCTGGACCACAAACTCGGTGGCGGTGCGCTTCTGACCGTTCTTGTCTTCGTAGGAGCGGGTCTGGCACTGGCACTCCACAAGAGCCGTGCTTCCCTTGCGGAAATACTGGCAAACGAACTCTGCCGTTTTACGCCATGCCACGAAATTCAGCCAATCGGTAGCCCGCCGGCCATCCTGACCGACATTGTCCCGGTCAACGGCCATGCGAAAGCTGGCGACTGTCAGGCCGCTCTGTGTGGTCCGCATTTCAGGATCAGCAGCGAAGCGGCCCTGAAATGTGCAATTATTCAGCATACGCGTTCTCCTGCCTGACGTTGCAAAATGCGTTCCGCATCTCCTGCACAAAAGTGCCAGTGTTGTAAGCATCACCGTTGGCGCTCTTCTGGTAGATGATGGCGAGCTCGGTCTGTGCCCGAAGCAAGTCCTTGTACTCCTCAACCGTGATAGCGATGGTAGGGATAGCGGTCAAATTTTCCATAACTGTTTCCTTTCTTCTTGCATGATGCGGACCACCTTGCGGCACTGGTCCACATCGAACATTCCAATATGCGTAAATTCAATCGGAGTGCCCATCTTCTCGGACAGCCAGCGGTAGGCCTTATTCCGGCGGCCACGGTAGGGACCGTATTTCCAGAGCGGGTCAAATGCTGCATGAGCTGCCTTTTTCCAATTGCGCAACTCCGAATTTGCCAAGCGGCCAAGGGGTTTGTCAGACCCCTTGTGTACGCCGACATAGGCACCGCAGCGAGGGCAGAGGTAAATCATGCCGAAGCTGTGGCCGTGGTAAACCACCGAACTGTCTACGAAGTCTGCGGGCGTTCCGCAGTAGTCGCAGATGACGATTCGGCCTTTCATCGTGACCATTCCTCCTTGTACCGGGCCAACTGCTCCGGGGTATCCGTCTCGATACCCAGAGCCTTGGCTTCATCAATCGCACCGTCAATCAGGTGTGAAAATTCTTTCGTGTCCATCTTGCTGGTGTCCTTGTAAACCAAGTAGCAGTTGAACCATTTTCCGTCCTCTTCCCGCACATCAAAGCAGCGGGTGTATTTGTAGAGGTCGTGAACATCCACGCTGACCGGAAGTTTGAAGCCCACGGTGCAGCCATCCTTATCTCTCGCAACCGTGCCGTAGGCCACAACCAGCCGCTCTTTCACAAGGTCGTCCGATTCGCCAGTTTCGGCGGCGATCTTGTTGACCAGAACATGGAAGTAGGCGTTTGCACTGTGGCTGCGCTTGTTGCGGTGCTTCTTGATTTCAATGTCCAGCAGCGGCTCCTGATTCAGCTTGTCCCACAGACTTCGGAAATCAGAATCAACTTCCAGCGTGATACGCTGCTTGCGGTTCAGGCTGAAGCTCATATCCACCAGCCGCCCGGTCATAAGGCTTTCCAGTGCTCCTTGAACACGTTCATCAGACCGAAAGCATCCAACCAGTCGAAGAAGTCCGAAATAATGGGGCAAATATCCGGCGTTTCATCCCTGCGGTAGCACTCCGTCCAAACGTCCATGCCGTTGCTGACGAGGTAGGAAAACGTCTGCGCTTCCGGGATGAGCAGCATATAGGTTGGGTGCTGGGTGCTGGAATAGAACTTTCCGCGCTCGTAGCCCTTGCTGAATTTGATGTCATAGATGGTGCCAGCTTTCAGGGCATCGAGGCGGCCATACAGAACCACATCCATGCCCCGCACCTGAATCTTCCGGCGGGCTTTGAACTGCAGCTGTCCACCATTGATGATGGCAGCAATCTGCCCGGCAGCCCAGCTCCACGGATTGTTGGGGTCATCGTGGCCGTTGACAATGGCAGTCACGAGGTTCTCAAAGTCGATGCCGTTCTGCATGGCCTCGGTGCGAGGTGTAGGCTCACGTTTCAGCACCAGCATGAATTCAGCCAGAGGGTCACCCTCGGTGGTCAAATCCTCGTAGGGATTCTCCCGGATAAGGTGCAGCCACGAGGACAGCAGCGAGTGAGTAATGAGGTATGCAGCCATTTACTGTGCCTCCTCTGTGGACTTAGGAACATACTTGACTTCGGTGGAATCAAATACCAAACCGAGGGCTGCGATTTTGGCTTTCCACATAGCGTTCAGTTCCCGGCTGGAAGTCAGGTGATGCTGCAAGTTCTTGAACGGCTGCATAGCGGCGTTGACGGTGTCTGCATCCTTGATGCCAGCAATGATTTTGCTGCCCTCCTGCATAACCTGTTCGTACGCCTCGTTTTCCTTGGCGTTTGCAGCTACTTCCTCAGCGGCCTTGCTGTTATATTCCTCGAACAGCTTGGTCAGGAAGTCATTCTGGCTGCCGGGGCCAAGGGCGGGAATCTTATAAACGCCGTGGATGCCGCGGGTGCCCTTGGCGAAATACCGCTCACAGTTGGAGAAGCCGATGGTGCGGTCGTTGCCGTACATCTCCACGAAACCGCCCAGATCCATGGGCTCCCAGACGTTGTTCTTGGTCTGGCCTTCGACCTTGATGCGGAGGCGGGTGTTGTCACCGTCCTTTTCCTCGGTGGCATGGAATACGACCACGATGTTCTTTTTCAGCTCGTAGAAGCAGTAGTCCATCAGCCGGACGAACTCACGGCCTACAAAGCCATAGCCCTTGAGGGACAGGCTGCCATCACGCTGACCGTACTTGGGGTTCTGCTTGATAGCCCACAGACCCATCAGAGAAATCAGCTTGCCAGCGGTATCGAACACCAGCGTCTCGAAGTCCTTGAGGTTCTCCGGCTTCAGGTCATTCAGAATTTCGTCATAGCTGCGGGGCTGGATGTACGGCATACGGTAGCGAGGCTCGATACGGTCAATGCCGAAGTCGCAGTCGATGTGCAGCGGGCGGGGTGCGGACAGGGCCAGCGTAGACTTGCCGATGCCGGGATAGCCAGCAATGAGCATCCGAATCTTCTTTGCGCCGTCCTGAATGTCGTTGGGATTGCGAATCATAATGTTTACTCCTTTTCAGTTGATAGGTTTACTTGCGAAACATGACGTACTTGCCGGTGGTGCGGTTGACCAGCTCCATGAAGTCCGGGCCATCCCGGACGCAGAGGTACAGACGGAAGTCCCAGCCCTGTGCGGAAAGGGCTTCTTTCTGCTTGCGGGTCAGTTTTTTGCCTCTCACTTTCAAAAAATCACCCCCTCCTCGGCCTTATTGACAGCGATATTCAGCGTGATGGTCTCCCGGCAGCGGAGGCCGAAATTGCCGCTCGAGCCGAACATCTTGGTTTTCTCGAACTCACTTGCGCTGTAAATGCTAGCGCAGTTCAGAACATTGGGAATACGGTCAGGGTGGACTGCCCGGAACGCCTGACACGCCATGTGGTAGTTTGGTGCCCAGACCACCGTCCATCCTCCGCAGTACGGCTGAACATCATCGGAGCCGTAGGTGAAGTAGAATTTTTCCAGATCCATCACTCGGCCTCGCTTTCATCCTTGATGCTGATGCCGAGTGCAAAGAGCATAAGTATCAGGCCTGTTTCATCATCTTCGGTCAGGCTCACAAAGTCGCGTTCTCCAGCCACGAATCCCTCGCGGAGAATCACAGCGTTGCCCGCGATAGGCTGACCGTGTTCCGGCGTACCGTAGATGACGCTGGCAATGTTATTGACGGCAGAGCCTTTCAATCGCCCCTCGTCATCGACCACCATGCACAGCCCTTCCGGCAGATACTTGGGATGAACCACCTCGATGTAGCCGCCGACTTCTTTCTGGAGGCTGTCCAGCAGCGGCTCGCCGAAGTCCTTGAACTGCATCCGATTCTCGGTGTCAAACACCAGACCTTTCATAAAAATCACTCCTTTTCCGGGAAGCATTCGTTGACTTCCCATGCGTCTGCGGCCTCTATGCAGCGGTCGCAGCCAACGATTGCGCCATCATCAGTGCGGTAGATGGTATCGCAGCGCTCATGGCACAGCGGACAGCGGGGTTCTTCCGGGTAGCCCGCTTCTTCATCGGTCGGGTCAAACGGAGAATACATCGCGCACCTCCTTCAGCACCTTGCCCAGCCAGCGGCCAAGACCATCAAAGCAGCCGTAGTAGTCCAACCAGCCCAGAACTCCGATGACCATCACGATCACTCCGAACCATGCCGCCGGGCATCTGGCTGCGGCTTGGTCGGAATCAATGCTATACAACGCCATCAAAACAGTGCGCATCATTACTTCTCCTTTCTCTTTTGGGAATGTGCTGCCTTCCAAGCGTCCAGCTGTTCACGCCCGCCGGGCTGACTGACGATGGAAAAGTAAAATTCCAAACATCCCTTTGCCAGCTGGTATTGGGCTTCCGGCGTGATGCTGGAAACATCAACTTTTATGTCGGACATCTTGGATTTCTTTCTCTTGTATAGCCCACTTGATTTCCGAGGGGAAATCAGTTAAACTAAAAAACGATGATGCAGCCTTTCTCAGACGTTCCTCCGGGAACGTGGACAGATAACCTTGGTCGGTATGGCGCATCGCTTCTGGCATCGCCCTGTTCCAGCAGGACGGTGCCTTTTTTCTTGTGTTCTCCAATTCACCTCCGCAATGTAACTCAATAAGTTACTTATTCACCAAAAAAAACATCCTTGGGATCGTCAATGCTCAAAAGCTCAACGATCTTCGCGGCTTCGTCCGTGCCGAACACACGCTTCTTCAGCTTGCGGGTCAACGTCTGCTCAGAGATTCCGAGCGATTTTGCCAGCTCTTTCTGCGTATATCCGGCCTTTACCATGTAGGATTTCAACAGGTTCACATTTACCGTAGTCGCCACCTCCTTTCGCTCCGCAAGTAACTTGCTGGGTCACGAGCATAATACCATCTTTGCGGTAACTTGTCAAGTCATTTTTGATAATTCAATTAAAAATATTGTAAACCGAAAGTTTATCTGTTATAATATAGTTCAAATAGGAGGTAACCGCCATGACCGTAGGTGATCGCATCCGTCAGGTTCGCATAGAGAAAGACATCACCCAGCAGGAACTTGCAGACTGTGCGGGTGTTTCCAAACAGGCCGTTTACAAATATGAAAACAATATCGTTACGAACATCCCGATGGACAAGCTCAGTCTTATCGCTTCCAAACTCGGTGTAACCCCTTGTTTTCTGATGGGATGGGAAGACAACAATTCTGTCCCGGAAGTCCCGGACACAATAAAGGCCGCCCTCCAGCAGGAGGACGGCAAGGTGGCTGAGATTATGGAGTTGTTTGTGAATCTTCCGGCCGACAAGCAGCAGGAGGCTTTGAGCTACCTACGCTATCTGTCAGCGAGCGCAGATAAGTAATCAGCCGAGCTTTGTCAGCATCCGACAGCATTCTTACCCTGATAAGCACTTCTGACCATTCTTCTGTGGTCATACGCATTACCCCTTTCCTAGATTACTGTCGGCAGCAAGTAAAGTATATCAAAAAGCAGAATATTTTTCAGCAAATTGAACGATTATTCCGAAATCGCGAAGCATCATGCAGAAAAGAGGATGTAATATGAAAACATACGATGTTATTTTACCTTGCAGCAACGGATTTACACTTTGTGCTGACGGTGCAAACTTAGTCGTAAAAAGGAATAAGACGACGGAATCTTATCCGATTGCAGGCATCCAGTCCTTTGCCATCAAGAAGCCGGGCTTCCTGGAAGGGTCAATCACGTTCACTACGGCACAAGCATCCACGGGCAGCATAAACCTCGGATATGGCGTTTCTACTGCAATCGGAGCAGAAAAAACTTTCTTTTTTAAGCGTGATGATTACGACACCGCAAAAGATCTCGCGGAATACGTTACGAATTACGGAAAGGCTGGCGCAGCGACTCCATCCGCCCCGGCTCCGGCAGCAGTGCCCGCCGGAAGTGTCGTATCCGTTGTGGATGAAATTCGTGGCTTGAAGCAGCTGTTGGATGAAGGCATCCTGACGGAAGAAGAATTTGCTGCAAAGAAAAAGCAGCTTTTGGGAATTTGAAAGCGATATTGGAGAGTTAGTTTTGAAGCGTAACATTGATTGCGTCAGAGATTTGTTGCTCTGCGTAGAAGCAAATACCGATTTGCGCCATGTCTGTGGATTCGTGTATTACGATTATGCAGCAGTACAAGAGCAAATTGGCGAAGAGTTGATTGAACCGAAGCCATATCAGGTTGAATTGGAAAAGACCTACGATAACGATGATATAATCTACACCATCAAGTATTGTATAGAAGCCAATCTGATAAAATCCAATTCTGTTACGTTGCAGTACTTTACCATCATTCAAGATTTAACTCCTGCTGGGCATGATTTTCTTGCAAATATCCGATCCAAGGATAACTGGGACAAGGTAAAAAAAGCAGCGGCGAAAATAGGCTCTACAAGCATGGAGGTTCTTATCGATATTGCCAAATGCGTTGTAATGGACGCAGCAAAACGAACTTTGGGTATAGAATAAAAAGTCGGCGCGTTGGAACCCCTTCAACCATTACTCGTGCACTTTCGAGACTGTAATATTTCCCATCCTTGTCCGTCAGCTCTGTAACAACGCCCTTCGCAATTGCATTGCAAATGTGCCAACGGAGGCCGTGGCCGTTAAAATTGATATTGATTCGCATACAAATCTCCTTTCAGCATGAACATATTTTACTATATTTTAGCACAATGTTGCTTGCAGAAGAAGATTTCAAACAAAATAAAAAACGCCCACGGTGTTACCAGCACCGCAGGCGTTCCAGATCAGCTTACCCAGAGGGCAATAACAGCCAACCTCACAGATGTTATTGTACCACCTCCGGGCAGGCTTGTCAAAGTGTACCCGGAGGTATTTTATGGGCAAAAAGCAAAAAATCACTGGCGGTGACGCCGTCATTTACGCCCGCTACTCGTCCCACAACCAGCGGGATGTTTCCATCGAACAGCAGATTGAGGCTTGCCGGAAATACGCCGCCTCGCTGAGCCTGAAAGTTACTCTGACATACGAAGACCGGGCGATCAGCGGCCGCACCGACAACCGCCCAGCATTCCAGCGCATGATGCGTGACGCTGAGAACGGAAAGTTCCAGTATGTCTTGGCATGGAAATCAAACCGCATGGGTCGAAACATGATGCAGGCGATGGTGAATGAGGCTCGTCTGGTTGACTGCGGGGTCAAGGTCTTTTATGCTGAAGAGGACTTTGATGATAACGCTGCTGGACGATTTGCGCTACGGTCGATGATGAACGTCAACCAGTTCTACATCGAAAATATGGCCGAAGATGTAAAACGCGGCCTATACGATAACGCCAAAAAGGGACTTGTCAATGGCAGTCTCCCGCTTGGCTATAAGCGTGGCGCCGATGGCAAGCCCGAAATCGATGAACCGAAAGCTGCCATTGTCCGAGAGATTTATACGCGGGTCGCCGCTGGAGAGCTTTTTGCCAGCATAGCCGCCGACCTCAATGCCCGTGGGATCAAAACCGCCAGAGGGCGCGAATGGAACAAGGGCAGCTTCCATGTCCTCTGCCATAATGATAGATACCGTGGCATCTACATGTACGGCGACATCCGCATCCCCGGTGGAATGCCGCGCATCATCAGTGATGAGCTTTTCTACGATGCACAGGAGGCCTACGGCATGAAAAAGGATAACCGCTATGGACGCGCCCGCCACGGAGCAGAAAACTATCTTCTGACCGGCAAACTGTACTGTGGGCATTGCGGGGACTATATGGTCGGGATCTCTGGTACCAGCAAGTCTGGCGAAATGCATCACTACTACGCTTGCCAAAAGCACCGGCTGGAACACACCTGCGAAAAGAAAGCCATCCGCCGGGACGTGATTGAAAATGCTGTGGCTCAAGCCATTATGATGTACTGCTTGGATGATGAAACCATAGACTTCATCGTAGACAGCACCATTGCCTACTTCAAGCAAAAAGACCATGAGCTTCACATTGAAGTCATGGAAAATGAGCTGGCGGCCGTCCAGCAGGCCATATCCAACCTGATGAAAGCAATCGAAGCCGGTATTATCACCTCGACCACCCGAACACGGCTCCTTGACCTTGAGGAGCAGCAAGCAAAACTCTCCGCCAAAATCAACACGGCTAAAGCAGAGCGGGTCGAAATCGACCGGGATGATCTCATTGCCGGGCTTCAGCTTTTCCGTGCCGGGGACGTAAAAAACAAAAAGTTCCTGGCAAAGCTGTTCAACACGTTCCTGATCGCGGTATATCTTTACAATGACAACCGGCTCAAAATCGTATTCAGCTTTACCGGGAACCATAACAGCGTGGAAATCCCGCTGGAACTGAACAATGACTGTCCAGACAACGAGATCGTCTCAGACGAAACCGAAGTTCGTATGAGCCACTTAGAGTGCGATGGAAGGGACTCGAACCCCCGGCCTACTGATTCGTAGAGGGCCTTTATATGAGTTTCGGCGTTTTGGGTCATTGCAGCTTATGTAGATTCATCGTCATTTTTGTGTTTGTTCGTGCATGGTCGTTTCACTTCTTTTCGATTCGATAAGGCAAAAACAAGGCACTTTCCAGAGGGCATATAATCACATAAAACGGACACCGTGAAGAAGGCAAAAAAGTTGACGGCTCACGAGGGCGGCAGAAACGCCCCTGCGAGCCGTCTTTCGTTATGCGTGGGTCTTTTCCTTGATACGACTAAAAACGTCCGTCAGCGCGTCCGCTGCCGCTGCATCGCTGGAACGGATGAACCCGGCGTAAATATCCGTGGTGGTGCTGGTCTTTGCGTGGCCCAGTCTGCCCGAAACCGTTGTAACCGGCACATGAGCCGCTATCAGCAAGCTGGCGTTGGTGTGGCGCAGGCTGTGGAAGTGAACCGCCGGGAGGTCATGGGCGGCCAGAAAGCCCGGAAACCAGCTTGTAACCGCGTTGGGGTCGAACGGCTGACCGTTCCAGCGAGTGAACAACAGGTCATTGTCCACCGTCTTGCCGTTCTCGATTTCCACCCGGCGCACCCACTCGGAGCCGACCTTGAACCGTTCAGCCTTTTGGTGCTGGCGGTACTCCCGCAGCAGCTGCACACACTCCGGGCCTATCTTGATGCACCGCCGGGAGCGCTTTGTCTTGGGTGCCGTAAACACCGTACCGCGCCCAGCGATGTTCTGCACTGTCCTGTTGATGGAGATCACACCCGCATCAAGGTCAATGTCCGACCAGCGCAAGGCACATATCTCGCCCCGGCGGGCACCTGTGAGCAAGGCCAGCTGTGTGATAACGCTGTACTGCGCTGGCGCGTCCTGCAGAGCTTCCAGCAGCTTTGCAACGTCATCTTCCTGCAATGCTTCCACTTCGATTTCTGCCGCTTTGGGGGCTTCTGTGCGCCGACAGGGGTTTTCATCGATCAGCTGCCACTTGACCGCCTTTTCAAACACACTGGACAAGAAGCGATGATAGTGCAACTGCGTGTTGCCGCCCAGCTTACCGCCCGCCCTGACCTGTTCGGTAAAGGCTTTGGACAGAGGCAGCCCGGCGGCATCAGCCACCTTCTCAGCAGTCTTGCGGCTGACAGGCTTGCCGTTGCACAGCCCCCGCATGGTTTCCTCGCCCACCCCGGCGGCCTCCCGGATCCTTGCCCGCTGGCCTTTCGGCAGCAGCTTCAGCAGCGCAGCCGTTGCCGTATAGGTGGAATCTTGACGCACTCCGCCCTCTGACAAGTTCGCATAGAACGCCATGAGGTGCGCCGGGCGTATCTGGTTGACCTTCATGTGACCCAAAGCCGCCGACACACGCGGCACCAGCTTCCTGTACTCGGTGGCCGTCTTGGGCTTCAGCTGGCGGCCTGCGTACTCGGTGAACCAGCGCTCTATCAGGTCATCCAGCTTCATGGACGCATCCAGCGAAATGCCGCTGTGCACTTCCTGTTCAAAGGCATCTGCCTGACGCTGCAATTCCTTTTCCAGCTTTTTCCCGGTCAAGCCCGGCGGGGGAGTGAAGGTGCAGTTGACCAGCACTTGCCGCCCTTCCCGGTCGTATCCGTTGGAGACCCGGATGCAGTAGGAGCAAGTGCCGTCTTTCTTTGTGCGCTTTACGATCTTCGCCATCTGTCACCCCTCCTTTGTGAACTATTATTTTGCGGTAGGTGTTTCATCGTCTATGCCACCGGGCAAATTCCGGGTATCCTGCTTACGTTGGTACGCCGATATTTGAGCCAATTCTTGCACACGTTTTGCGGCTTCCTCTTGCCCTTCGGTGCTCATACCAGTTAGAGCACGGCAAATTCTTTCTATATACTTAAAGATAATTTGCCCATTGTTCCGGTGGTTAAATTTGGCGATAGCTTCTTGAATCTCGCCTAACCATTCTTCATTCTCAGGATAGAACCACAAAATATTATCCAGCAAATCCGATTCATTGAGATTGAATTTTTTTGCAACCTCTGGAACTTTTTTCTTTTTCCAGTTGTTTTCTTCATCAACTGTCCAGTCTGTTCCAGATTCCCACTCCGCAGTAGTCAACAGTTCTGTTAGGTATGCACCAGCAGAATCAAGTTGTTCTTTATAGCTGTCATCTTTCGATGGTGACCAGTCCACAACATCCCTGTTAGTTTCATCACCCGGGTAAAACTCATACCACGGTGCATCAAGTGCAGCAGCAAGTTTTTTTACCGTTTCAAAATCCATCCCATCGCTATCACGTTTTATCGCAGAATATAGCGTGGAATATGGGACACCCGCCTTAAGCGATAGTTGCCGTATTGTCAAACCCTGTCGAATGCATTTCTCACCAATTCGTTTTCCTAGCCCCATAAATTGCAACTCCCTTCTCGCTGTTGCGTTAATTGTATCATGTATTTTTTGCAATTGCAAACATTTTTCTTGACATTAACGCAAATGCAGATATAATTAAATCAGTTATCGCAATTGCGTTATACTGGAGGTGAACAAAATGCGTATCGACAGAATCAAACTGATTGCAGAAATGGCGCGGCAGGATATCAACATCAACGACCTTTCCGAAAAGGCTTGCATTTCCCGCTGCACGTTGTCCGCCCTGCGTGGTGGTAAGAGTTGCACGGAAAACACTGTGAAGCGTGTTGCCGCCGCTTTAGGCGTGACTGTGGAAAGCCTGATGGAGCAGTGAGTGAAATTCACCGTTCACGCGATTCAATTTCATCAATAATTTCTGATGTAGAAAATCGGCAGCATTTCTCCATAAATCAGGTGGGCATCCCTCTGTAAATCTATTGCAAAACAAGGTAATCCGTTGCAAAGCATGACACTGGATATCACCAGCTGACACTAGATGGATTTTGACGCAAAGGACTTCATTTCAACAATGGTTCATGACATCAATTTTTAATCAAAATTTGGCGGTATTGCAAAGATTTTCGTTTTATGGTTTAATGTCGACACATCAAAAACGACAGAACAAAAAATGACCTAAAGGGGGTTGAAACATGGGTGATACCATCCGTTATCCCAACATGGGAACCGTCAAAAAGGCCGCTGAAATCTACGGTCTGTCACCGGCCTATATCAGGCGGCTGTGCAAGACGGGTAAAATCCGGTATGTGAACGCCGGGCACATGTGGCTGGTCAATCTGGACAGTCTGGCCCGGTATTTTGAACAGGGAGACCCGGCGGAAAGTAGCCAGACCGCCGAAGGCATCCGCCGGGTAGCGAGGTGACAGACGTGAAGGGAAAAAGCCCTGAAACTATTGTTCTTCGCTTCGTATGGCTTGAAAGCCTGACACAGGACTACACCAACGCGGAAATCGGGCAGATCATCCGGGACTTGTATCATTATGCCAGCCAAGGCACGGAGCCCCAGCAATATGCTGACCGTGGAATGCGTGGTCTGTGGCGTTCAATGAAAGATGGGGTGGATAAAGACTTTTCAAAATACCGTGAGAAGTCTCAAAAGAGCTCTGAAGCGGCTAAAGCGCGCTGGGAAAAACAAACGCAAAAAGATGATGTATCTGACGTGCAGACCGATGCAAACGCATTGCGTGAGATGCGGACGCATACAGCTGCATCCGAATGTATGCATTCGCACCCTACAAATACAGATACAAGTACAGATACAGCTACAGTTACACCGGAAGTCCCAGCCGCTGCTGCCGATTCTCGCACGGATTCCGACCTTGCCGAAATCGTGCAGCACTTTCAAGATGTGATAGGCGATTTCCCACGTTCTGCACTGGACAAGCTGCAACGCTGGCGGGAAGTCTACCCGGCGGAGATCATTCGGGCTGCGATTGATGAAGCCGCCGAGAACAATGTGCGCAAGTGGCGATACGTGGATGGCGTTTTGAAAGGCTGGCAGGCTGACGGGGTTCGCACTCTGGGAGATGTAGAAGCCCGCCGGGAAGCCCGGAAGAAGCCCGAACAGCCGCAGGAAAGAAAGTTTGAGGTGCTGACATGAACATTCACAAGGTTTTACTGGGTGCAATCCTCATCAAGCCAGACCTTGCGCCCTACTCTCTGCCGGATTTGGAGATTGAACACTTCCCGGCAGACCTTCAGCCGGTGTTTGCTGCACTGTCCGGCCTTTGGAATGCAAAGGGCCAGTTGGACGCGGTGGAAGCCTGTGCCCGATACCCAGAGCAGCGAACGGCCATCATGGAGTGCGTAGAGGAATGCGAGGGCGAGTATATCGCCATCACCCGCGACCGTATAGAAGAATGGACACAGCTTGTCAGGGAACAGGCCGCCCTGACACGATTTCAGGAACTGTCCATTCAGGCAGCAGACAGCCTGACCACCTTTGCGGACCTGCCCGACCTGTACAGCAAAATGGGCGAAGCCCTGACCCTTGACCGGGAGGATCAGGATTTCAAGCCTATCGGAGAGCTGGTAGACAACTATGTCCGCAAGTTGAATGAAAAGCCGAAGTACATCCCCAGCGGTATCCCGGTGCTGGACAAGCACTTGCATCTTGCCCCAGGTAATTTGTTCATCATCGGCGGCCGACCGTCTGCCGGTAAAACCGCCCTGTCCCTGCAAATGGCCTGTGAGCAAGCCCGGCGGGGCTTCCGTGTGTGCTATTTTTCACTGGAAACTGACCCGGACACCCTGACAGCCCGCATCATTGCAAACCGTCTGGCGGTGCCGCTGGCCGATGTGAAAGCAAAGGCTGTGCCGCAGTCTAGCCTTGACGATCTCGCAGAACTACACAAACTACCACTGTTCATCCGTTCCGCATCCGGCAAGGGCGCGGGATGGATCAAGGCACAGGCCCAGCGAATGAAAGCACAGGTTGTTTTCATCGACTATTTGCAGCTACTGGCAGCCGGTAAGGCAAAAGACCGGTACCAGCAAATCACCAGCATTTCCATTGCCCTGCACGAACTAGCACAGACAACCGGCATCCTCGTGGTAGCACTGGCCCAGCTGAACCGCAATGCTGCACACGTATCCCCTAGCACCGCCGATCTGAAGGAATCCGGCCAGCTGGAGCAGGATGCAGACGCTATTTTACTCCTATCTGCTGACAAGGAAGAGTATCAAGCCATCCTTGCCAAGAACAAAGAGGGCCGCGTGGGTGAAGTTCCCTTGACCTTCGATAAAGCCCGCCAGCGGTTTCTCGCTGTTACAAGCGAGCTGGAAAGAAGGTGAAACCATGAAGCACAATCCAAACCGCCCGCGCCGCCGGGAGCCATACCACTACGATGCAACTGGTGCACAGTACATTGCCTGTATCGAAACCGCTCTGCAGCACGGCCAGAGCATCCCGGTGCACGTTTTGCAGGTGATCTACCACATGTTGCTGCCGTATATGCACAGTTGAACCACCGACCTTACCCCGGCGGTGTTGATTTTTGAGCGTGCCCAGTAAGGGCACAGAAAGGATTTTCCCATGAAGGCAATTTACAACGACAATCTGATTGTCGAGACCCGTGACGACGCAGACCAGCGCAATCTGCACGAGTGCTGGGCACTGCAAAAGGTCATAGAGGGCAAAGCCCTTGTGATCGGCGGTGGTATCACTCCCATCAAGCAGAATGAACCAATGCACGACGGTGTGAGCCTGTGGCTTGCCGAAGACCCCACGGAGAACGCAGAAATCAAGCTGGACATCATCCCAGATATGATGGACGGATACCCCATTGTCAAGATTATCTGTGCACCCGTCTGCCCGGATAACGAGGAAGAAACACCCAGTAACCCGGCGGAAGCAGATAGCGGTCAACCCGCCGGGAATCCGGTCGAAACTGCCCCCAGCGTCACCACCTTGACAGCAGCGGCCCGCGAGTACATCAACAATATGACTGAGGATGAACTGATCGAGCACGGACACAACGAGTTCAACGGCAAGGATCAGATGATCGCCGCCCTGCACACCATCGACCTGCTGGCCGCCCACGATGAGGAAGAAGCCCGCGCCGCCTACTTTGATTTTCTGGACAGCAACCTGTCCGGCATGAGTTTTGAAATTCAAGGCTGACTTTCGACAAGCCCCGAACAAAAGCACCTGTTTTTCCGAACTTTTTTCGGAGTTTTCGGAGGCTATAAAAAGAGAGTTATCCAGCATCTAAACAGAAAGAAGCCCACAGAAGGGAGCAAAGCATCAACCATGCCCAAGACAAAAAATGAAGTTGCCGAAGCCGGCCAGTCTCTGCTTCAAATCATTGACCATAACGCAGCCGACAACGCCAAGCTGGCTGACAAGTTGAACAGCGTAGCAGGAGCCGCTATTGACACCATTGTGGAGGTGATGCAGGCCACCGACACGCCAAACGAAGCGAAACTTAAAGCCGCGCAAACCCTGCTGAAAGCCCGGCAGGATGTAACCGACAACCTGTTGAAAGATGCGGAAAAGAAGCGCGAAAGCAGCTTTGACCCCTTTGCCGATCACTTTAGCCTGTAATCCCATTGCAAGTGCCGGTGAAGGCCACCACCACGCGCCATATATGCATCAGCAGGTGCGATACACAGCCCGCGTGTTATCGTGCCTGCTATTATTTTCCGACAATTCCGACACTAAAAAAGAGGGCCAAATAATGGAACAGGAATCACAAAAGACCGACCAGCAGGCTACAAACGCGGCCCTTGCCGCTCTTGCCGCCGCCGGGAACAGCTTTGCGCTGGGCCAACTGTGGGAAGTCAACAAGGGGCTTTTACACCGCCTGTTCTGGCAGTGGTATGATAAAAACAAACCCATTACAGATGCCGCCGGGCTGACGCTTGAGGACTTCGACCAAGAAGCAATCTTTGCCGTGCAGGCCGCTGCCAAAGCCTACGACCCGGAAAAGGGCTCCTTTACAACCCTTCTTGGCTATTATGTGCAAAACCGAATCAAAAAAGTGGTATGCGGGGAGCATGGCCGTCTGATAACCACCGAGGACGGGCGGGAAGTCCGCATATCTGCCAACCCGCTGAACGAATGCAGCAGCCTTGACGTTCGCCTTGATGAATCGGATGAAGGTAGCAGCACCAAAGGTGAAACCATCGAAGACCCGGCGGCTACACAGGCGTTTCAGACTGCCGAAGATAATCTATACACCGAGGAACTGCACAACGCCCTTGAAGATGCTATGACAAAGCACCTGACTGAGCGGGAAGCCAACGTTTTGCGCCGCCGGTATTATGACGGCCAGTCATTGCGGGCCATCGGGGAAGAACTTGGAGTGCAGCAGGAGCGGATCCGTCAAATAGAGCGGAGGGCTTGCCGCAAGCTGTCTGGACTGCCCTCTATCCAGCGTTGGCATGATGAGACCATAAGCACACAGGCATGGAGAGGAACCGGCTTTGGTGCATGGAAGTCTGGCGGCAGCGTTCAAGAACGCACCGTGGAATACTGGGACGAACAGGTGAAGAAGTACGAGGAACATGTGCGCGAACTGGTCGAAAAGTACGGAATTTCTGCCATCATCTGAACCATATACCCCGCCGGGCGAGGTGTAACACACTAGACTTTGTTTCAAAGTCCGTGTGCCCTTCGGGAATTTGTAGACACGACACACGCCCGCGCATACCGTGTGAAAAGCGGATTTCTGGAATTTTCGGAAGCTATAAAAAGAAATTCGGATAATCGCCGCCGCAAGCAGTGTCTTTGTATGTACAAAGCCCCTTGCCTTGCAAGGACTTGTTGGGCAGCATCCCAAACCCTTTGACCGTGCAGCACCCGCCGGGCGCAGCACTTCAGCCACACGATTCTGTTGACCTCAACAAAATCACTGCATGACAAAGCCCTCAGACCGCGACAGCGCGTGTCTGAGGGCTTTGCTTCTTTCTGAGGGTGTTTCCTTGCCGTTGGTTCTATTCTCGCTCTGGCAGCCCCGGCGGGCTGTTACGCTGCACAATCCGGGAAGTTCACAACGGTGATCTCTGCCACGGCCTTTTCGACCGTCTGCAAGATGTGCTCTATCTTCTCCACCGTGTCAGCTGACAGAACGACCTCGCCGCACTGTTCACATTTCAGGCAGGGCACGTTCTTGATGACCACGACACAGTTCTTCAGCTGAACGGTGTGAATGGTCGTGCTGGGCTTCATTTCGCCTTTGCAGAGCAGGCAAGTCATGGCCGCCCACCTCACAGGCCAAACAGATCAGAGTGCGTACCAGTCGCAACCAAGTACAACTCTGTATCTGTCTGGCGGTAAATCAGCAGCCAATCCGGCTGTATATGGCATTCACGGCAGCCGGTATAGTTGCCGGTCAGATTGTGATCTCTGTTCTTCTGGGGCAGTGTGTCCGGCACTCGCAGCACATCAATGACCGCTTGCAGCAAGTCCATATTGTAATGCCGCTTCATGCAGGTCTTGTAGTCCTTTTTGAATTGCGTGGAGCTGTTCAGTTTTAGCACGGTTTAGCCCTCCGCAGCCAGCTGGGCGAAGAAATCAGCGGTAGATCCTTCAAAGTGTTCGCCTTTGCCTGTTCTGATCATCTCGTCCACTTCATCAATCGCCGCCAGTGTTCTTGCGTTGGGCGTTTCATCATCTTCAGGAGTGGTCACGCCCTGAAGGTATGCGACAACATACAGCAGCTTGCTTTCTGGCACCTGATCAAGCAGGTTCCGCGCCAATTCTCTTGTGCTCATTCTACACCCTTCCTTCCATGTGTAAGTTGTAGGCTTCTCTGTGGGAGTTTATGCGGTTTCCTCGCTGGCAGGACTGTTATTGATAAACTCTTTCACAGCCTGCTGTAACACAGCATTCGGCGTTGTATCGGCCGCGGCACAGCATTCTTTGAACTTGTCTGCTGTATCTTTCCGCACCTTACAAGCCAGAACGGTCATGTTGGCTTTATCCCATTTGGCATTACTGAGTTTTTTCTTTTCTGAAACGGCCATGGTGACACCTCTTTTCATAAACAGTATAACATATAGCAGCACGGTTTACAATGTCAAAAATAGACAAATCAGCACGGTAAACCTTGTTGAACATGTCAATTGCAAGGCACGGTATACCGTGCTATAATAAAGACACAGCAAGGGAAGCACGACCGGAAGGCAAGGGGCGAAGGATGTACCGGGAGCGCAAGAGCAGAACGCCAGCTAAGACAGTAACCCACTTCCTGAAAGCTGTACATGAAAAATGGCCCGGTGTCCGCTACCAACGAAACCACCGAGCCAAACCCACAACAGGGTCAAGCCCATTATACAGGAGCTGACCCGCAAAGTAAAGCGAGGACAGTATGAAGAAGTACAATCTTTCCGAGATCATGCACAAGGCATGGAAGCTGTACCGCAAGGGTGCTGCGGCTTTTGCCGAGTGCCTGCACCGGGCATGGAACAGCGCAAAGGCCGCCCCGGTCAACGCCCAGCGCATCGAGGAAGCTCAGCAGACCGCCGGGATCACTGAGCCTGTGAACACCTGGGCGGGCTGGAAAACCGCCGGGTACATGGTAGAGCACAGCGCAAAGGCACTGTTTCAGGCGGTGCTGATCCACAGCAGCAGGGGAGACGGCCAGACCTACCGGGCATCGTTCTTCGGTGCATCACAGGTGAAGCCGCTGGAAGTCCAGTAACACAGTCAGAGGATCCCCGGCGGGAAGATGGAAGCCCGCCGGGTAGAGCGGGGCACGATCCAGCCCCAGATAGGAGAGTTGAGGTATGAACGATATTCGTGCTATGATTCGGGAACGCGGCATGACGCTGGTTCAGCGGCAATCTGTGAGGGGGTGTACAGTATGACAAAAGACCAGCTGCACGAACAGCTTATGAAGGAAGCCGAAGTGTACTGCCCTCACTGCACCCCGGAACACCGTAAAATGGCGGTTGAGCTGGTGGAAGAGGTGCTCAGCCTGTCCGAAGAACAGCGCAAGCGCTTTCTTAAATTTCTGCGCCTGAACGAACGGGCAAAAGCACTCGGCCTTGACGTGGATGTGGACAAGGCCACGAAGCTTTATTTCATCAAAGACGTTGCAACCAATACCGTTATCGTCCCGCCTCCGATGAACCTTGAAACCGTGAGGGCGTGGCTGGACGACTACGAGCAGCAAGCCGCTGAAGAATAACCCGCCGGGCATCCAGCATAAGGCACTCTGTAAGGACACGGCAAGGCAGTTTTTGGGGCAGCAAGGCACAAACAAGGCACATTCCAGCCGTTTCGGGGTCGTTGTAAAACAAGAAATCCCACGATTTATACCGCATTTTCAACGGTCAATCGTGGGATTTTGCTTGGTGCAGTAAAGCAATCCAAATCCGAACCATTTTCCTTTGATGCGGCTTGGGCCGCTTCCTCAAACGTGATGGTCTGTGTACCTTCTTTATAGTTAAAGGTTATCAAAACCTTATCATCGTACAGATAAATCGAATTGATGAACGTATCCACCAACGCTTGCCTCTGGTCTTTCAGGCTCATGTCCAGTTTACGGAAGCGCATCAGCCAGAAACGGATAAATTCCTCTTTGATTTTTGGCTTTGCCAGCTTTTCTTCCGCAATGCGGGCTTCAAGCTCACGCTTGGTTTCTTCGAGCTGTTCCAACCGTTCCTTGGTGGAACTGGTGAGGATTCCGGCTTGAATTGCGTTGAGCATATTCTGGATACCCGATTCTGCATCCCGGAGCTGTTTCTCATAGAGAGGAAGGTTGGTGTTCTCTCGGTCTTGCAGCTCCATGACCTTGGCGATAATGGATTCCATGGCGGCATCGTCCCGGACAAGCTGCATGGTCTGGTTCACCACCAGATCTTCCAGCCACTGTTTGCGGACAGTTTTCTTCTTGCAGCCCTTCTTCTTTTTGGCCGTGGCACATTTATAGTAGCGGTGGACTTCTCCCGTCCGGCTTGTGCCGCTTTCGCCAAACATCAGCGCACCGCAGCAACCACAGTGCAGCTTGGTTGTCAGCAGGTAATCGTCCTCTGCCTTTCTTCGGGCAGGGGCTTTCTTGTTTTTGGCAATCTTTTCCTGCACATCATCGAACAGTTCCAGCGGCACGATGGGCGGAATCGCATCCGGCACGACCACATCCCGGAATTTCAGTTCTCCGATATAACGCCGGTTTTTGAGCATGTGCTCCACGCTGTTGTAAGTAAATTCGCCTCCGACCGGGTTCTTGATGCCGTTTTCATTCAGCCAGTCCCGAATCTCTTTCATCGTGAGGCCATCCCGATACTTCGTGAACGATTCCAGCACGAAAGGGGAGGCAAGCGGGTCGATGTGAAATTTCCGCTCGGAATCCAGCGTATATCCAAACGTTCCACGACCACCGTTGCAGCGGCCTTTCAGGATGTTCTCTGTCTGTCCACGGACAACCTTTTCGGCAAGGTCGGCAGAGTAGTATTCTGCATAGCCCTCCAGAACCGATTCCAGAATGATACCCTCTGGCCCCTCGGAGATGATCTCCGTAGCCGACATGAGCTTGACACCGTTCTTCTTCAGCTGGGTCTTATACCGGGCACTGTCGTAGCGATTCCGGGCAAAGCGGTCAAGTTTCCAGACCAGAACAATATCAAACAGCTTCTTGTCGCTGTCCTTTATCATCTGTTGGAATTGAGGGCGATTATCCGTCTTGGCAGAGATGGCGCGGTCAATGTAGTGCTTGACGATAGTGATGTCATTCTTTTCGGCATAGGCCGTGCATTCACGAATCTGGCCTTCGATGGATTCTTCGCGCTGGTTATCACTGGAATAGCGGGCGTAGATCACAGCGGTCATGGCAAGCACCTCTCTTTACACGTCATTGAACGGTGGAGCGTTCTTTCAAAGCACTGTTTCGTATAATGTATATACCATGTTTTGATGGAGAAATCAAGACTTTTTATTATCTTCAGTTTTTCTTTTTGAACAATTGACCCAACAGCCACCCCTCTCGTTGAAATGAGGTGACTGTTGGGCCGACTTGCTCGGATTCCTTTATTCTTCGTTTAGCTGGACGATGGTATTATAAAAGATTTTGTTTGGAATAACGACTTGAAGAACACCCTTTTTCAAAAGTGCTTCTATGCGTTTCATGACATACCAGTCACTTACCGGAGCAGAAATCGCTTTTAATACGTCTGCGGTAAGTTCACCAACCGAAATAGGAATTCTCGATACTAAACTAATAATTCTCTGGTCGAAATAATCTATGTTAACGCTTTTAACATCGTTCGCATGCCAAATACGCATGGAGGTGTTTTCGTTTAATAGCTTTCCCCATCTTTTGGCATACTCAGTAATAGTTTCTTCCGTCAAATACTTTTGTGAGATCTTATCGGTTTTCCCTTCCATAAATTCTTTCAGACCTTCTCTGGATGCAAGCAAAATTCTATTTGTACCATACTTTGCTGCATAGTAACAAATATAATAAATGCCGCACCAACAATCGGCAGAACTCCTGACCCAAACACGCAGTGGCTTATGATTTATCATATCACATTGAACCGCATTCGCTGTACCATGATATTTCGACCACAGTTGTCTAGCTTCAATTTGGCTGTCAGGATAATATTCTGAAAGGCAATTCACGAATTGTTTGCAACGATATTCTGAATCGCAAGCATATTGAAGTTCTCCCATTGATAACATAAACGGAAACAACTTTACACTTTCGACGATGCCTAAAGCTGCTAACATATTGACATCACTGGGTTCAAAAACAATTTCATCCATAGCTGGTCAAAATCATAATTTCGGGATGGTAACTTGTGTAGTTGCACTCCAATAGATTGGTTTGCTTGAGCCAACCACTCCAAAATAACACCCAACGCTGCAATCAAGATAAGTTCCAACATCATAGAAGTCATATGTATAGGTTGTATTATATATACTTTGTTCTGGAACTAGTGCTGTCGTTGAAAATGGGCAGCTTCGTTCGATGTTATCGGAATAGCTCGTGTAGTAATCCGTTCCTGAAACATTTTTTATTAAATCCGGGCCAATACCGACGGTAGTTCCACTCATATAAAAGCCCAATCCATTGGCCTTTGTATAAAGAACTCTCCATGTTCCATCAATATACGATACAACTCTTGAGCCGTCTGTATTAGAAACAGGAATGCGCATTGGAACCTCGGCCAAAACATAAAATCCGAGATTCTCTTGTTCTTGCACAGAAAGATTGAGAAGTTCTTCTATCGAATAATCATCGATCTTTCTCTTATTTCCAGTTGCAAATGCTGGCTGAATGGTCAGGAGAAATAAAACCGTGACCAATAGAATGGAAATCAGCCGTTTGATTTTGTTAGTCATAGTATACTGCCTCCTAATTTATTTTTTTTCTTCACTCAATACACTAAAGCTCCATTGGAATCACCTTCATTAAATTTTCCCCTTCAGGTGTATACTCCTCGGCAAATAAATGTGAACCATACAAATGCTGAAACTACTAGAATACTGCTGGAATAGAAAATATTGTGACCTTACACTGCTTTGGGTGATTACTTTGCTTTCCTTCATTGAATAGCTAGAACAACAGCTACTATCAAGAACAAAGTTGAAAGCCCAAGCTGAACCCATGCAATTTTTTCGTTTTCGGCATTGTTACAGCCTTTGGAGGATACTGCCACTTGGATATAATGCACTGCTACGATTCCATATGAGAAAAACAAAGAAGCCCAAGCATAAGGTACTGCGCTTTTATCTGTCAATCGGACAAGATTACTAGTCCATACTGAAATGCAGCCCCAAAGGGCAAAAGGAGCAATAAGAAAAAAGTTGCTTTTGCCTTTTTTCATTCTTAGCCTCCCACAGCTTGATGGTACGATTTTGTAGTATCCATAAGGTGTCCACCGGAATCATACGAATACAAAATATCATGATAGCAATGGGTATAGTAGCTATTATCATATGCGAAATGGACTTCATACAGCGATTGATTTATAACAACTTTCGATGGAGAAGTAGCTAGAACCACACTAACCAAAAAGGATCCAACCGTAACAGCAGTGCTTCCCGGCAAGTGCAACCCAGTAATTAAAAGGCTTGCTGCAGTTTCAACTCCACCAATCTCAATTTGCGCAATCGCCGTATTGTCAATTGTATAGCTGAGATTTGATACAAATATATGCTTATACTGTGATCCTGTAACATCACTTCCAACAGTGGCTCCCCTTGTTTGAGGCATAGATTTTGAAGTTGCTAATTTCAAAAAGACATCATAGCTTTGATTGGTCAATTTGCTTTTTTTCGTTTTTTGGGCTTTCGTATAGACAAGTTCACCTGTACCATCTTCTTTAACGCTCCGGTTCAAGGTAACATTTTGTCCATCAATATCAGTAAAGCGAGTTACTTCAATGATCGTATTTTTATCTATTTTGTAGGACACTTGCACAGTTCTTGCAACAGTAGCCACCAAATTTTCACGGTCGCTTTTAGAAATAATTTTTGTTTTACTGATTGCACTGTCTGCAAAAGCCGTTGTCATTGGCAAATTTTGTAAAGCGGCTACTGTTATGCCTAAACATAAAGTTTTCAAGAATTCTCTTCGAGATACATCTTTCATATTCTATCACCTCACATCGTTTTTGATATAATGTCTATCATATGAGTTTAGTTGCGATCAAGCGATTCAGGGACATCCGGCTGATACGCTGTAAAGCAGCAGGTGCTATTCACACTTAAGACTGCAATCGCCATTGCAAAAGCACATGTAATTTTACTCAGGAAAAAAATCAGTTTTTGTGAATTCTGTTTCATATTGTCCTCCACATTACATAGAATACGTTACATCGACTTCATTGTTTGTTCCGCGAGGAGTTCCCTTCAGCCAGCAAGTATGAGAAGCAATACCATTATAAGCGTTACTGGTAAAGGTGAGTTTTGCCGAACTGGAGTTATACGTCAAACTTGCATCACTATATGTGGAACCCAAAGTTGTAATCGAATAGTCCCATGCATTTGTGACTTTGTTATTCGTCACTGTCATATAAAAATATGCATGAATCACCACTCCCTTATACGAAACCTTCCAAGAATTCGACGATTTCGCTACACGAGAAATTGAATTGTCCACTGACTCGATAGTAATAGTTGCTGGATCACCATTACTGTCAACTACCGCAATTGCGAGCTTCTCGTTTGCCTTCAGTTGATCGAGATTGCTAAAAGTAACAACATTGTTCTTAACGGTAGCTTTCGGTGAATTCGATTCAGCGAAGGCAGACTGAACGCCAAACGACATTACAACCGCAATAAAAAGCAGACTCGCCGTAAGTTTTTTGATGAATTTTCTTGTACTCATGATCACATTTTCCTTTCCTTATTTTGATTTGATTGCTTTTACGACTAAATAAATGACCAGTATGCCGATGCAGAGCGAAATAATTGTCAATGCCTCTGCCGTTGCATTAAGGCAAGCACCAATAAAATAAACCAATACCAAAAATGCAACAAAAGCGATAAGAAGCAGCACCCATTTGTTTTTTTTCATGTTATCACCTCCCTATCTACAAAAGTTGGCATTAAATTTTTGTTGAACCAAAGGAATTGTTGAGAATACAATCAATACCCATTTGGAGAGATAGTAGCAAACTACATGACGTGTATACGGAAGCACATTAAAAATGGCAAGCAGGAAATCTATTGACGAAAGAACAGATGCGACCATCTTGTAACTTGACCGCTTCTTTTCACTTAAAGGCTTATTCTTTGCTTCGATAGGTGAGAGAAAGATAGAGATGCCCAAAAGAGCTACTGTTGTCAGGATACGGAAAAGGTGATTTGCTGCGATTGCCTTACTTAGCAAAATGCAGATAAGTGCCAGTCCGGAGAATGCCAAATAGCATCTGGTGTGCGATGTTGCATGGTATCCGCCAATGTAGATTCGCTGTGGGATAAACCCAATCAAAAATGAAAGTGCGTACCGCACATCACCACACACAACAGCGATTAAAACAACAAGCAGAACGCTCACAACAGATGATATGAGCAACTCGTACCCATAGACATACGCATCCGCCTTTGCTTCATCTATCACTTTTTGCTCGCAGAAAAGACGGACTGATTTTTGAGACAGCGTGCGTTCCCACATTGCAGTTGCGCCACCTTATCTTCTGATTTTTG
>OGOU01000353.1_pt1 | contig 43141 bp, 46 predicted proteins | sample 1552721 | NCBI WGS metagenome assembly OGOU01 (sample SAMEA2580176, study PRJEB22360) | human gut metagenome | biome: human gut; feature: human-associated habitat; material: faeces | place: Denmark | collected 2008/2010
GAGATGGGACAATAGGAGTGAAAGAGCGGCCTATAGCCATACGACCCATTCCTGTTGCGCTGCCGTAAATACTCGGAACAAGAGCGATAACAGCAAGGAAGAGTGTGCCGATAAGAGTAATTCTTGAAAGAATGTTTCTTATATAATCAGCTGTCGGTGCGCCCGGACGAATACCGGGGATTGTACCGTTATTAGACTTAAGGTTGTTTGCCATCTCGATTGGATTATACTGAATAGTAGTATAGAAATATCCGAACATTATAATTAATAAGAAGTACAGTACATTGTAAAGCCAGCCGCTTGTATCAAATGCACTGAAGAATGCACCCCAGAAACCGTCCTTTATCTTTAAGAAAAGATTGATTGTACCTGGGATTGAAAGAATAGAGCTTGCAAAGATGATTGGAAGCACACCGCCGAGAGCAACCTTGATTGGAAGGTGGCTTGACTGACCGCCGTACATCTTTCTGCCAACAACTCTCTTTGCGTACTGAATCGGGATTCTTCTTTCGCTGTCCTGCATAAATGTGATTAACCATACAATAGCAACGAAAATAACAACCCAGAGCGGAACGAGAACATAGAACTGAGTTGAGCCCTCGCCTGCGAGATTCCAGTAGTTGCCGAGCATACTGAGTGTGTATGGGAGCTGAGCAACGATACCTGCGAAAAGGAGAATTGAAATACCGTTTCCGATACCGTGTGCGTTAATCTGCTCACCGAGCCACATCATAAGAGCTGTGCCGGCTGTAAACACAAGAATTATTACGATAGCAGAGAACCAGAGTGAGAAACCATCTCTGTAAACTGTAACATTTGAAGCGTGGAGGTAGAACCAGTAAGCGGCACCCTGAATAAGACCAAGGCCAACTGTTACATATCGGGTAATAGTACCGATTTTTCTTCTGCCAGCTTCTCCCTCTTTTGCCATTCTCTCAAGCGGAGGAATAGCAACTGTGAGAAGCTGCATAATAATTGAGCTGTTGATGTATGGGGTAACGCCCATTGCAAAAAGTGTTGCGTTTGCAAAAGCGCCGCCCGATAATGTGTTAAGATATGCAAGCATTGTATTGCCCTCGCTCATACCGCTCATTGCGGCTGCGAGTGCGTCCATATTCAGAAATGGAACAGGAATTACTGAACCAATTCTGAATACGATAATAATCATAAGTGTGAATAAAAGCTTCTTTCTAAGGTCTGGGATTGACCAGGCATTTCTAATTGTTTTTAACAATTATACCACCTCTGTCTTTCCGCCTGCCGCCTCAATGGCTGCTTTAGCAGATTCGGAGAAAGCAGATACCTTTACTGTAAGCTTTTTGTCAATTTTACCGTTGCCGAGAACCTTTACAGCGTCAAAACCGTTTTTAACTACGCCTGCGTTTACAAGAGCCTCAACATCAACAGTAGCGCCGTCTTCAAACTTTCTGTTTAAAGTGCTGAGATTTACAATAGCAACATTCTTTGCGAAGATGTTGTTAAAACCTCTCTTTGGAATTCTACGCTGAAGCGGCATCTGACCGCCTTCAAAGCCCGGACGAACGCCGCCGCCTGAACGAGCCTTCTGACCCTTGTGTCCCTTGCCGGCAGTTTTGCCCCAGCCTGAGCCGTGACCTCGACCGATTCTCTTTGAGTCCTTCTTTGAGCCCTCAACCGGTGAAAGTTCATGTAACTTCATAAGTATGCACCTCCTTGCTTATGCTTCGATAACCTCTACGAGGTGGATAATTTTCGCTACCTTACCCTTTGTCTGAGCGTTATCAGGCTGTGTAGTAACATCGCCGATTTTCTTCAGACCTAAGGCATGGGCGGTTGCAATCTGTGGTTTTGTACAGCCGATGAGGCTCTTTACTAACTTAATTGTCATAGTTTACAACCTCCCTGTTATATAATTTCCTTAACTGATTTACCACGGACAGCGGCAACTTCCTCAGCAGTTCTGAGTGCTTCAAGTCCTGCAAGTGTTGCTCTTACAACATTGCAAGGATTGTTTGAACGAAGAGCCTTTGTTCTGATGTCCTTAATACCAACTGCCTCGATTACGGCACGAACCGGACCGCCGGCAATAACACCTGTACCCGGAGCAGCAGGCTTCATAAGAACCTTACCTGCGCCAAACTCACCAACGATTTCGTGGGGAATTGTTGTACCTCTGAGTGAAACCTTCATAAGGTTTTTCTTAGCATCCTCAATGCCCTTACGGATAGCATCAGGAACCTCACCAGCCTTACCTATACCAAAGCCTACTACGCCGTTGCCGTCGCCTACAACTACCAAAGCTGCAAACTTAAAAATACGACCGCCCTTAACCGTTTTTGATACACGGTTGATAGTAACTACTCTTTCTTTTAATTCGCCTGTTACTTCTACTGTTTTAGCCAAAGTTATTCCTCCTATCCTTAGAAATTGAGTCCGCCCTCACGAGCGCCTTCGGCCAATTCCTTAACACGGCCGTGATAAATGTTACCGCCTCTGTCGAATACAACATCAACGATATTCTTTTCAGCTGCACGCTGAGCAATAAGCTTGCCAACTGCCTTAGCTGCTTCTTTGTTTCCGCCATTGCCTTCAATGCTCTTGTCAAGGCTTGAAGCCTGAGCAAGTGTAACACCGGCTACGTCATCAATAAGCTGAGCGTAGATGTTGTTGGTGGAGCGGAATACGCACAAACGTGGACACTGAGCAGTACCGCTTACTTTGCTGCGGATTCTCTTATGACGCTTAATGCGAGCCTTTTTTGTTTCTGGTCTGCTTACCATTGTCATTCACTCCTTAATTATTTACCCTTACCTGCTTTGCCTTCCTTGCGGCGGATAACTTCGTCAGCGTACTTAATACCCTTGCCCTTATATGGCTCCGGCGGACGCTTTTCTCTAACCTCGGCAGCAAACTGACCAACCTTTTGCTTGTCAATGCCTGAGATTATGATTTTGTTTGGATCAGGAACTTCAATCTTTATGTCGTCTGTATCCTCAACGATAACCTGGTGTGAATAACCAAGGTTCATAACGCACTTGTTGCCCTGCTTCTGTACACGGTAACCAACACCGTTTACCTCAAGCACCTTCTTGTAGCCCTCTGTAACACCGATAACCATATTGTTGATAAGTGTTCTAGTAAGACCGTGAAGTGAGCGGTTTTCCTTTGCATCGTCAGGACGAGTAACTTCAATTACATCGCCCTTAACCTCTACTGTCATAGCAGGGTTGTACTTGAAATCAAGTGTACCCTTTGGTCCCTTAACAGTGATAACGCCGTCAGCAATAGAAGCTGTAACACCGGCGGGAATATTTATAGGTTTTCTTCCAATTCGAGACATTTATCGTACCTCCTTACCAGATGTAAGCAAGAACTTCGCCGCCAATATGTTCAGCACGTGCCTGACGGTCTGTCATAACACCCTTTGATGTTGAAATAATGGCAATACCGAGTCCCTTCATTACCTTTGGCATATCCTCTACATTGCTGTAAATACGTAAACCGGGCTTTGATACACGGCGAAGACCTGTGATAACAGGAGTCTTACCGTCAACATACTTAAGTGTAACCTTAATTACGCCCTGCTTGCCGTCCTCTATTACTGTGAAATTCTTGATGTAACCCTCGTCAAGAAGAATCTGACAGATTGACTTCTTAAGGTTTGAAGAAGGAATTTCTACAGTATCATGCTTAGCTGAGTTTGCGTTACGGATTCTTGTAAGTAAATCAGCTATTGTATCTGTAATCTGCATTAGATGTTACCTCCCTTGTCCTTACCAGCTTGCTTTCTTTACGCCCGGAATTTCGCCCTTATAAGCGAGCTCACGGAAGCAAATACGGCAAATACCAAACTTACGGAGATAGGCGTGTGGTCTACCACAGATATTACATCTTGTATATTCTCTTGTAGAATATTTCTGCTCTCTCTGCTGCTTAATTTTCATTGCAGTCTTAGCCACAACAATCCCTCCTTACTTTGAAAACGGTGCGCCCATAAGAGCTAAAAGCTCACGAGCTTCTTCATCTGTATTTGCTGTGGTAACGAAGCAAATGTCCATACCACGAACCTTGTCAACCTTGTCATACTCAATTTCAGGGAAAATGAGCTGTTCCTTAAGACCCATATTGTAGTTGCCTCTGCCGTCAAAGGAATTAGGATTAATACCTCTGAAGTCTCTAACTCTTGGGAGAGCTACGTTGAAGAGTCTGTCAAGGAACTCGTACATTCTTTCGCCTCTGAGTGTAACTTTACAGCCGATTGGCATACCCTCTCTGAGCTTAAAGTTAGCAACTGACTTTCTTGCACGGCATACAAGTGCCTTCTGACCTGTAATGATGCCGAGGTCCTTTGAGATAGCGTCAATAACCTTTGAGTTCTCTCTTGCCTCGCCTGCGCCGACATTAATAACAATCTTGTCGAGCTTTGGAATCTGCATTGTGCTCTTATAGGAGAACTTGTTCATAAGAGCAGGTGCAACTTCTTTTGAATAATATTCTTTAAGTCTTGCCATATCTTATATCCTCCTTAAAGTGCTTCGCCGCATTTAGCGCAAACACGGCCCTTAGAACCGTCTTCGTAAACCTTGTGAGCTACTCTTGTCTGCTTTTTGCAGCGAGGGCAAACAATCTGAACCTTAGACGCATACATTGCACCCTCAGCCTTTACGATGCCACCCTGGTCACCCATTTTTCTGGGCTTAACATGCTTTGAAACCATATTGATTTTTTCAACAATTACCTTGCCTTCTTTTGGGCTGACAGCAAGAACCTTGCCCTGCTTGCCCTTATCCTTACCGCTGATAACGATAACGGTGTCGCCTGTTTTTACATGAACCTTACTCATATTGTGACACCTCCAATTAAAGTACTTCCGGAGCAAGTGAAAGGATCTTCATATAGTCCTTATCACGAAGTTCTCTTGCTACCGGTCCGAAGATACGAGTGCCCTTAGGGTTCTTATCTTCCTTAATAATAACAGCTGCGTTCTCGTCAAAACGAATGTAAGTGCCGTCTTCACGTCTTACGCCCTTTGCAGAACGAACTACTACAGCCTTAACAACGTCGCCTTTTTTAACAACACCGCCGGGTGCTGCTTTTTTAACTGAAGCAACGATTACATCGCCAATGTTGGCATATCTTCTTCTGGTACCGCCGAGTACACGAATGCACATAAGTTCCTTTGCACCGGTATTATCGGCAACCTTGAGAAGTGTTTGCTGCTGAATCACAGTGTATTCCTCCTTTTCTCAAAAGCCGCTAACTTATTTTGCTTTCTCAATAATCTCGACGAGTCTCCATCTTTTATCCTTAGAAAGAGGACGGGTCTCCATAATCTTTACACGGTCGCCAATGCCACACTCGTTGTTTTCGTCGTGTGCCTTAAAACGAACTGTACGCTTAACAATTTTGCTGTAAAGCTTATGCTTTACGCTGTCCTCGATTGCTACAACAATAGTTTTGTCCATCTTGTTGCTTACTACCTTACCGACAGCAACTTTTCTCATATTTCTCTCACTCACTGTTAAGTCCTCCTCTCTTAAGCCTCATCGCCGTTAAGCTCACGCATACGAAGAATTGTAGAAACTCTTGCGATGTCTTTCTTTACGGCACCAATTCTGGATGAGTTTTCAAGCTGATTAACAGCAAGCTGGAAACGAAGGTTAAATAACTCTTCCTTGAGGTCTGCAAGCTTTAACTCAAGCTCTTCTACAGACAGCTCTCTGATTTCTGATGCTTTCATTACTGCTCACCCTCCTCTTTCTTAACAAACTTGCACTTGATTGGAAGCTTATTTGCAGCAAGGCGAAGCGCCTCTCTTGCAGTAGCTTCATCTACACCGCCGAGCTCAAACATAACTCTGCCCGGCTTAACAACGGCTACCCAATACTCAGGTGAGCCTTTACCTGAACCCATTCGGGTTTCTGCCGGCTTTGCAGTAACCGGCTTGTCAGGGAAAATCTTGATCCAAACCTTACCGAATCTTTTGCAGTAACGAGTCATAGCGACACGGGCAGCTTCAATCTGGTTTGAAGTAATCCATGCAGGCTCTGTAGCCTGAAGACCGAAATCGCCGTAAGTAACCTTGTTACCACGAAGAGCCTTACCGGTCATACGACCTCTGTGTACTCTTCTATACTTAACTCTCTTTGGTAATAACATTACTTTCTGCCTCCTTCTCTGCGTGGCTTTCTTGACTTAACTTCGTTTAAAACCTCGCCTTTGTAGAGCCATACCTTAACGCCGATTTTGCCGTAGGTTGTGTTAGCCTCAGCAAAGCCGTAGTCAATGTCAGCACGAAGTGTCTGAAGCGGAATAGTACCCTCATGGTACTGCTCTGAACGAGCAATTTCTGCGCCGCCAAGACGACCTGAACACATAATCTTAATACCCTTAGCGCCGCGACGCATAGCGTTGCCGATTGACTGCTTCATAGCACGACGGAATGAAATTCTCTTTTCAAGCTGCTGAGCAACATTCTCTGCAACGAGCTGAGCGTCAAGCTCAGGAGCTTTAACTTCTACAATATTAATGGCAACAGGCTTCTTAAGCATAGCCTCGCACTGAGCCTTGAGCTTTTCAATCTCAGCGCCGCCCTTACCGATAACAAGACCCGGCTTAGCGCAGTGAATGCTGATTTTTACCTTTTTGCCGTCACGCTCAATTTCAATTTTTGCGATACCGAAGTTGTAGAGCTGAGCCTTGAGTGTTTTACGGAGGTTGTAGTCCTCAACAAGTGTAGCACCAAAGTTCTTTTTGTCTGCAAACCAACGGGAATCCCAATCTTTAATTACACCGACACGCAAACCGTGCGGATTAACTTTCTGACCCATATTTAAACCTCCCCTTAGTCTTCTTTTTCCTTGAGGACAAGGCTGATGTGAGATGTTCTCTTGTTAATTCTGAACGCTCTGCCCTGTGCTCTCGGACGAATTCTCTTAAGGATGGGGCCTGCTGTTGCGTTGCACTCAGCAACATACAGCCTTGATACATCCATATCGTGATTATTCTCAGCGTTAGCCATAGCTGAATTGAGCAGCTTTAAAAGCGGCTCGCTAGCGGCCTTAGGAGTGTGCTTGAGAACAGCTTCCGCATATTTAGCGTCCTTGCCTCTGATAAGGTCAAGAACAACGCCTACCTTGCGGGGTGAGATACGAACAAATTTTGCAACTGCTTTAGCTTCCATCTGCAATACTCTCCTTCCGCTTACTTAGATGTTTTTGATCCTGCGTGTCCCTTAAATGTTCTGGTAGGAGCAAACTCACCGAGCTTGTGACCAACCATATCCTCTGTAACATATACCGGAACATGCTTACGACCGTCGTGAACTGCGAATGTGTGACCAACGAATTCAGGGAAAATTGTTGAGCTTCTTGACCAAGTCTTGAGAATTCTCTTTTCACCCTTTTCGTTCATCTCCTGAACCCTTTTGAGCAGTACAGGCTGGACAAAAGGACCCTTTTTAGTACTTCTACTCATAATTTAAGCTCCTTTCTCTGCCTTACTTACCGTTTCTTCTGCGAACGATAAGCTTATCGCTGCTCTTGTTATTCTTACGAGTCTTGTAACCGAGTGCCGGCTTACCCCAAGGAGTAACAGGTCCCGGACGACCAACAGGTGATTTACCCTCACCACCGCCGTGGGGGTGGTCATTCGGGTTCATTACAGAACCACGAACAGTAGGTCTCCAGCCCATATTTCTCTTACGGCCTGCTTTACCGATCTTTACATTCTCGTGATCAACATTGCCTACCTGGCCGATTGTAGCCATGCAGTTTTCAGGAACGTTTCTGAGCTCGCCTGAAGGAAGTCTTAACAGTGCAAGACCGTTTTCCTTAGCCATGAGCTGTGCCATATTGCCTGCTGAACGAGCAAGCTGAGCACCTCTGCCCGGATAAAGCTCTACGTTATGAATAAATGTACCAACAGGAATTGCAGAAAGCGGTAATGCGTTACCCGGCTTAATATCTGCGTTTTCGCCTGCTGTTACCTTGTCGCCTACCTTAAGTCCTTCCGGAGCAATAATGTAAGCCTTATCGCCGTCAGCATACTCGATAAGAGCGATGAAAGCTGAACGGTTTGGATCGTACTCAAGTGTCTTAACTGTGCCTTCTACATCAAATTTCTGACGCTTGAAGTCGATAATACGATATTTTCTACGGTTGCCGCCGCCTCTGTGACGAACAGTGATTCTGCCGTAGCTGTTACGACCTGACTTTTTGTTTAAAGGAGCGAGTAAGCTCTTTTCAGGTGCAACCTTAGAAAGAACAGAATAATCTGTAACCGACATATTTCTTCTGGAGTTAATGGTCGGCTTAAATACTTTAATTGCCATTTGGTTTCACTCTCCTCATGATGGCTTTGCGGGAAAATGGCGATTTCCCATACATTCTGCCTGATTAATTTTCAGGCTTACATCATGCCTTCAAAAAATTCGATAGGCTTGCTGTTTTCCTTAAGTGTTACGATTGCCTTTTTCCAGCTCTTTGTGTAACCGCCGTTGTTTCTGCCCTGACGGCGGAACTTACCACGAACGCTTACTGTGTTAACCTTAGCAACCTCAACCTTGAAAAGCTCTTCGCAAGCTTTTGCAATTTCAATCTTGTTAGCCGATTTAGCAACTTCAAAGGTATATACCTTGTTTAATACACCTGACATACTCTTCTCGGTAATAATCGGACGAATTACGATATCGTGAGCAATCATGCATATACCTCCTCAATCTTGCTTACAGCGTCCTTAACAATTACGAGTGAACCTGCGTTAAGAATGTCATAAACATTAAGTGTGTTTACCTGAGCAGTCTTAACACCCGGAATGTTGGAAGCTGACTTTACGATCATGCTGTTTACCTCAGGAAGAACGATGAGAGCTTTCTTCTCTGCACCGATAGCCTTGAGCATAGCAGCGATTGTTTTTGTTTTGTACTCATTCATTGCGATAGAATTAACAACGATGATCTCCTTCTCCATAGCCTTAGCTGAGAAAGCCGACTTCATAGCAAGTCTTCTTACTTTCTTGTTTACAGTAAATCTGTAGCTTCTTGGCTTTGGAGCAAATACGATACCGCCGTGTGTCCACTGTGGTGAACGGGTTGAACCCTGTCTTGCACGACCTGTACCCTTCTGTCTCCATGGCTTTTTGCCGCCACCTGAAACCTCAGCTCTTGTAAGAGCAGACTGTGTGCCCTGACGCTGGTTTGCAAGATAGTTTACAACCATCTGATGCATAACTGCTGCGTTTGGCTCAATACCGAATACGGACTCGCTGAGGTCGATAGAACCAACCTGCTTGCCTTCCATATCTACAACTGCAAAATTAGGCATTTATAATCCCCCTTCCTTAAGCCTTTACGGAATCTTTAATTACTACGATTCCCTTATTTGGGCCCGGAACAGCACCCTTAATAGCGATAAGGTTGTTTTCAGCGTCAACCTTAACAACTGTGAGGTTCTGTACTGTTACCTGCTCAGCACCAAGATGACCGGCCATTCTCTTGCCCTTCCATACTCTTGACGGAGATGAACAAGCGCCGATTGAACCGCCGTGACGAACGCAGGGACCTGTACCGTGAGTTTCCTTAAGGCGCTGGAAGTTCCAACGCTTAATTACGCCGGCTGTACCCTTACCTTTGCTCTTACCGGTTACATCAATCTTGTCGCCGGGGGTGAATGTGTCTGCCTTTACCAGGTCGCCTACGTTGTAAGCGTCTGTATCAGCAAAACGGAATTCTTTAAGAGTTTTCTTTGGTGCTACGCCGCTCTTGTCAAAGAAGCCCTTCATTGGCTTTGTAACCTTGTGTGGTTTCATATCGCCAAAACCGAGCTGTACTGATGCGTAGCCGTCGTTTTCAACTGTTTTCTTAGCTGTAACCACACATGGGCCTGCTTCAATAACAGTTACGGGAACGAACACTCCCTTTTCATCGAAAATCTGTGTCATACCGATTTTCTTGCCGATGATTGCTTTCTGCATAAAATGTATCCTCCTTATTAGGTTATTGGTTGGCTTTTGCCAACTTGACCCTGTCTGCTTGTAGGTTGGTACGGATTATAACTTAATCTCGATATCAACGCCGGCAGGGAGCTCTAAGCTCATAAGAGCCTCGACTGTCTTGTTTGACGGTCTTAAGATGTCGATAAGACGCTTGTGGGTTCTCATCTCAAACTGCTCACGGCTGTCCTTATACTTGTGAACAGCACGAAGAATTGTTACAACCTGCTTCTCTGTTGGGAGCGGTACAGGGCCTGAAACTCTTGCGCCTGTACGCTTTGCGGTTGCTACGATTCTTTCAGCTGCCTGGTCGATAAGCTGATGATCGTAACCCTTTAATCTTATTCTAATCTTTTCCTTGACTGCCATTATCGTCGCCTCCTTGATAATTTTGCCGAGCTGTTTTGCAGCTCTTGCTTAGTTGGCGGGCGTTCGCTTTTGAACTTTTTATTAACACAGCCGGGTGTTTCATCACCCCGCATTAAAAAACCCGTTTAACTATTCAGTTAACCGGGGTTCTGAAAGCGTTTTGAGCATACCTACAGACACAGCAACCCCTATGCCGCAGTATGTTCAGTGTTTCTTTGTAAATCGCCCGGTTTAAAATCGGACATACTCCACGGAAAAACCGGCATCTTTCAGCCGCAACCTCCCGCTTCATCGCATATCATTTAATTGCAGTCACGCAAGGCTTATTATACAGTATATTTGCCTTTTTTGCAAGGTTTTAGCAAATATACTGTTAGAGAAATTTATTGAAATTTAAAATACATTTTTGTGCAATATGACGGTATTGCAAAATGCATTTTAAGCGGATATAATAATACTCAGAAAGAGTTTTGGAGTTGATTTTTGTGAAACATATTTATTACGGTGACGGCAAAGGCAAAACCACTGCCGCAGTCGGGCTTGCCGTAAGGGCTGCCGGCAGTAAAATGAAGGTGCTGTTTGTTCAGTTTTTAAAGACCGAATTTTCGGGTGAAAGGCACGTCCTCAGCCATACAGAAAACGTAACCCTCACCTTCTGTCCGCTCGAGCTGAAATTCACCTTTGAAATGGATGACAAAGAAAAGGCTCAGGCTTCAAAGATATTCAAGGGGATTTTCGACAGCGCCGTAACCACCGCTCTCACCGAAAAATACGATATGGTGGTACTTGACGAGGTTTTTGAGGCTATAAACGCCCATATGCTCTCTGAAAGCGAGGTCTTTGAATTTATAGCTAATGCTCCGGCAAGTATGGAAATAATTATGACCGGACACAATCCTCCGCAGAAATTTATTGACAGCGCAGACTATGTTACTGAATTCAAAAAAATCAAGCATCCATACGACCGTGGCATTACGGGCAGAATAGGAATTGAATTTTAAAAGGCAGCTTCGGCTGCTTTTTTCTTATTTTTTTGCACACAATTTACAGCCTTTCATATTATATACCGAGGGACAAGTAAAATCCCTTATAAAAACGTGCAAATCAAACTCCAACAATGTCAGATACCAAAATCACAAGGTTCTTATAAAAGTCAGGAATAAGCCTCATCGGTATGTCATCAAAAATTTATACAGTGCCCGGCTTTTGCCTGAGATGCGCCGCCTCTCATTCTCTCACAGCTTAATTTTCTCAGCGCCTATGGTGGAACAGCCGCACACAATCGGCTGCTTATTCTTCCCTCCGCCTATAACCGTGAGAACTCATATACCTCACCTCTCGGCAGACTCCTCTTATGCCGCTGCGCTGAATTTAAAAAAACTCCCGCACAACCCGGCGGCTATCCTCAGCCGTAAAGTCGGGTGAATTCACTGTCCGACTGTCTAAACTCAGGAAAGCAACAAAAAGCCGACGGCACTCAAACAAGTGCCGCCGACTTTTTTTATCAAGCGAAAACCGCATTTACAACAGTTTCAAAAATCAATACTGCAAACGCTATAATTGTAATCGGAGCAGAAAAATACACGCCAAGCTTTCTGCCGAGCGGCATATTATACCTTCCCTGTTCCAGTGTAAAGTGTCCACGATGCTTTACAATTTCCATTATTACCAAAACAACCGAGGCGATAATTAAGCCGAAAATCAGCATTCCAATTAATCCTGTAAGGGTGATAAGACCGCTATGCTGTGCAATATACATTTCATCCCCGTTTGCAACCAGATCCTGATCAAGTCCGAGCAAGCAAAGCTCCTGAACCGCTGCAATAGAATTTACAACAAAGTGAACTATCATAGACGGAATTACCGAACGGGTCTTTGCATAGAGGGCACAGGATAATATTCCCATTACTGCTGCATATACAGTTTGTACACAGTTGGTGTGCCACAAACCAAAGGCAATACCCGATACGATAATTGCAAACCACTGACCCATAGGCTCGTTGTTTCTGTAAATACAGCCCCTAAACAAAAGCTCCTCAAACAGAGGTGCAAATATGGGCAGGGCTATTAATGTTGTAATAATTCCGAACGGGGAGTCGCCAAAGCTGATATCGGTTGTGTTAAGCTCCACACCGAACAAGGAAAGCAATAACTGTATCAGATTTGAGGAAATTGCAATCAAATAGGTTAAGCCTATTGTAATTATTACATACTTAGCCACCCAGCCGGCAGGCTTTGCAGGTCTTACAAAGCAGGATTTAATTGAAAGCCCCACTCTTTTTCCCCGCATTTCAGAGAACATAAGTATAATAAGCGGCATAACAACAAGGTAAATCAGGCAGTAAGCCACAAACATTTCAAAGCCCTCGTCCTGCCCAAGCGAATTGCCTTTTAGCAAATCAAATATCAGGTAAACAATAAACGAGCTTAGCTCCGATAAGATTACAAACATCAACAGCGGCAGTGAGCTATGATTTGAAAGGCTGCGAATTTCACGGTTAATTAATTTATTATTCATTAGTTTTATACTTTCTCCTTTTAACAGCGCCTAATCTTTCGCTCCTGAAATCAACTATAAGTCCCAGAACAACCGCACCCGCAACTAAAATTACGGTTTCGGGAAGCATATATGAGCCGTTGTATGTCAGAGAATACAGCCAGGCAGGCATATCCTCGGCAAAGCCGCCCCACACGGTAATGCCGCTGATAAAATGGCAGACAAACCTGAGAGCACCGGCAAGCAATGCGCCGAGGGCAAGTCCTGCCGCCTGATTTTTAATATCTCTGAACACTCCGCCGAGTCCGATTACAGCAAAGGCGATGAGGTAGTCAAACAGTAAAATCATAACCGCCGCCGTCCAGGAGGTGGCATAGGCAAAGTTTGACATACCCAAAAGCAGCTGCACAAATCCGTAGGCCAGTCCTGTAAGGCAGCCTGCAAGCGGCTTGTAGCGGTATCCGATAATAAGAATCGGAAGCATACTGCATATTGTGATGCTTCCGCCGTAAGGAAGCTCTATTTTTAAAAGGCTCAAAACAGTTGCAAGCGCAATCATAACTGCGCTTTCACAGAGCATAAGAACTTTTTTATTAATTCCTTTTTCCTTCATTTCCCCAATACCCCTTTATATTATTTTGAAATTTTGAGGGAAATATCAAATGCTTTTACAGAATGAGTAAGCGCACCCATAGAAATAATATCCACGCCTGTTTCTGCAATTTCTCTCAGGGTTTCGTCGGTAATTCCGCCGCTTGCCTCAAGCAGCGCCCTGCCGTCTGTAATTTCTACAGCCTCTTTCATAAGAGCCGGACTCATATTGTCAAGCATAATTACATCAACCCCTGCTTCAAGCGCCTGTCTTAATTCGTCAAGGTTTCTCACCTCAAGCTCAACCTTAGTCATATGTCCGAGCTTTTGCTTGAGCTTTGCAACCGCATTTGCAATTCCGCCGCCGGCGTCAACGTGGTTGTCCTTGAGCATAGCTGCATCAGACAGGTTGTAGCGGTGGTTTTTTCCGCCGCCCACGGTTACCGCATATTTTTGCAGAGGGCGAAGTCCCGGCAGAGTTTTTCGTGTGTCGGCAATAGAAGCCTTTGTGCCCTTTACAATTTCAACCGCATTGTGGGTAGCAGTGGCAATTCCGCTCATATGCTGAATTAAATTAAGCGCAGTGCGCTCTCCCTTAAGAATTGTACGGGTTTTGCCGTGAATCTCTGCTATAATATCGCCTTTTTTAAGCAAATCTCCGTCTTTTTTATAAACCTTTGCCTCAAAGCCTGTTTCTTGCAAAATCTCAAAAACTCTGAGCGCAATTTCAATTCCACAAAGCACTCCGTCGCTCTTTGCAAGAAATTTTGCACTGTTCTCCTGCTCCTCGTCAATGAGATAGTCGGTTGTGGTGTCGAGATAGTTAATATCCTCAAGCAGGGCTGTTTTTATAATGTCATCTGCATAAAGCTTGTTTATTACCATATTATTTTATTCCTTCCTTAAATTCTTCAAGAATGATGCTTGCCACTATTGCAATGCTCCTTGCCTCAACGTAGTCCGAGGTAATTGCAAAATCATCTGATACAAGCTCAGACAAAATCTGTTCAACCTTTTTGTAGCTTTCCTCTGCCTTTTCAGGTTTTGGAAGCACGAAGTAGGCGTCCTGCAAAATCTCTCTGATTTGCGAACGGTAACCGTGCGGCAGTGCCTTGCCCTCAATAGATTTTTTAAGCGGCTGTCTGCCAAGCGGCTTGCGCTCTTTTCTGAGCCTTTCTGTCATTACCCTTGCGGCTGTCCTTGAAAACACAAGTGCCTCAAGCAGTGAATTGCTTGCAAGTCGGTTTGCGCCGTGAACGCCTGTGTGCGAACACTCTCCCGCCGCAAAAAGTCCTTCGATTGAGGTCTCCGAGTTTGTGTCAACGTCAATTCCGCCCATAAGGTAGTGCTGACAGGGGAATACGGGGATTTTGTCAACGGTGATGTCAACCCCCTCCTCAAGACAACGCTCGTAAATCATAGGGAATCTGTCCTTAATAAACTCCGCCGGCTTGTGGGTGATGTCAAGGTAGAATTTCTCGCTGTTGGTTTTTATTGACTCCCTGATAACCGCATTGGAAACAACATCTCTCGGTGCAAGCTCGCCCCTGCTGTCATAGTCCGAGGCAAAGCGCCTGCCCTCGCAGTTTAAGAGCACTGCACCCTCGCCCCTTACAGCCTCGCTTATCAAAAATCTTTCTCTGTCCTTTTCAGCCGCAAAGGCAGTCGGGTGGAACTGAATTCTGGAAAGGTGCTTTATCTTTGCGCCCATCATATACGCAAAGGCAATTCCGTCGCCCGTAGCTATGGCTGAGTTTGTGGTGTACTTATACACTCTGCCGATTCCGCCGGTTGCGAGCAGGCAAAAATTACAGCCGTAGGTTTTGCTTTCACCGTCCTTTACAACACTAACATAAAAACCGTTGAGCACCTTGTCAATGGCATACACAAGGCAGTTGTCAAGAACTGTAATGTTCGGGCGGGTTTTAACTACTTCAATAAGTGCGTCAACAATAGCCTTGCCCGTGGAGTCCTTGTGATGAACTATTCTGTGTCTGCTGTGACCTGCCTCAAGAGTTTTGCACATTGTGCCGTCCTCGTTGAGGTCAAAATCAACACCCATTTCCTTTATATTAAGCACATCAGACGGGCCTTCCGTAACGAGCTTTTCCACCGCAGTAAGCGTGTTTTTGTATTTGCCGGCGATTAAGGTGTCTGTTATATGCAGCTTATAGCTGTCATGTACGGTATCAAGCACCGCAGCGACTCCGCCCTGCGCCAAAGACGAATTGGAAAGCGTAAGCTCCTTTTTTGACACAAGCAAAGCATTAATATCCTCAGGCAGATTGAGTGCCGCATAAAGTCCTGCCGCACCTGTGCCGACAATTATTACATCATATTTTTTATCCATTTGTAAAACTCCGATTAAATGAAATTTAATTTGCAAATAATAATGAAAATGCTGTTTACAAATTTATACCAATATATTATACTACTTATTAAAGAATTAGTAAATAAAATGTAAACAAAATCTTTAATTTTCTGACAAAAACGGTGAATTTATGGAAATGATAAGCAACGAAACAAAGATTACTAAAGCTGTGCTTGTGAGCGTTGACACCGGCGACTACGATGCCGAGGCATCTCTTGCCGAGCTTAAGGAGCTTGTAAAAAGTGCAGGCGCTGAGCCTGTATTTACGGTGACTCAAAACCTGAGCCGCCCCGAAACGGGAACGTATGTGGGCAGCGGAAAGCTGAAGGAAATTGCTGAGCTTTGCAGTCAGCAGGAAATTGATTTGCTTGTATTTGACTGCGAGCTTTCGCCCACGCAGATACGAAATATAGAAACAGAAACCGACACCCGCACCATTGACCGCACGATGCTGATTCTTGATATTTTTGCGCTCAGAGCAAGGTCAAAGGAGGGCAAGCTTCAGGTAGAGCTTGCCCAACTCAAATACCTTATGCCCAGACTTACGGGCAAGGGCGTTGCAATGTCAAGGCTTGGCGGAGGCATTGGCACAAGAGGCCCGGGCGAAACAAAGCTTGAAACCGACCGCCGCCATATAAGCAGGCGAATGGAAACGCTCAAATCAGAGCTTGCTGAGGTTGAACAGCACCGCTCAATGCTGAGAAAGCGCAGAGAAAAGGACGGAGTTATCACCTGCGCCATAGTAGGCTACACAAACGCAGGCAAGTCAACTCTTATGAATTTTCTGACAAATGCAGGAGTGCTTGCTCAGGACAAGCTTTTTGCCACCCTCGACCCCACATCAAGAGCCTTAAAGCTGCCGAGCGGGGTTACGGTTATGATGATTGACACCGTAGGACTTGTACGCAGACTTCCGCACCACCTTGTGGAGGCGTTCCGTTCAACGCTTGAGGAGGCGGCGCTCTCCGATATTATCCTCAATGTATGCGATGCCTCAAGCGATGAAGTGAGAGTGCATATGCAGGTGACAACCGACCTTTTAAATTCTCTCGGCTGCGGCGACACACCTATAATTACAGTCCTCAATAAATGCGACCTGCTCGAGGAGGAAAGTTTTCCGCAGGAGATACGCTCGTGCGTTAAAATCAGCGCAAAGCTCGGCACTGGAATTGACGACCTGTTAAAGGCGATTGACGATAATCTGCCCGTCAGGGTTAAGAGAGTTTCTCTGCTTGTCCCCTTTACGGACGCAGGACTTGTGGCTGAAATCCGCAGCAATGCAACGCTAATAAGTGAAGAATATGTTGCCGACGGTGTGAGGGTTGAAGCCATTCTTGATGAAAAACTGTATTCAAGAGCCAAAGAATATCTGCAATAATCTTATTTGTTGTATACAGAGCTTTTTATAATTTATTGAAAATCAGGCTGCCGTTTGCTATAATATGTTTAGGCTTAGATATATTGCAAACGGTATGCTGCATAACAAGGGATGAAAATATGTCTTTATTTGACGCAATAACCCAATGGGACGTTTCTGTTCTGTGGGCGGTGCAGTACATTAAGTGTGCTTTTCTTGATACGCTTATGGCTGTACTGAGCTATATGGGCGAAAAGGGCGCAGTATGGGTAATACTCGGTCTTGGACTGCTTATTCCTAAAAAGACAAGACCTACAGGAGCTATGGTGCTCTGCGCAATGCTTATGGGGCTGCTTCTGGGCGAAATCGGATTAAAAAACATAGTGTGCCGACCTCGTCCGTTTGTTACCTTTCCCGAGCTGCCTATGAACATACCTGCTCCGTCGGGGTTCAGCTTTCCATCAGGACACACCTCCTCCTCCTTTGCAGCCGCCTCCGTAATTGCAATTCGTCACAAAAAATTTGCAATACCCGCTCTGCTGCTTGCCGCACTGATTGCCTTTTCAAGGCTATACAACTGTGTACACTACCCAACAGACGTTATCTGCGGTGCTTTGTTTGGCTTAGCGCTGGCGGCGGTCACCTGTGCGGTATTCAAAAGGCTTGGTTGGGACGAAGTCCTGAGCAAGGGCACTATTCGCAAAAAGGGTGAGATAAAATGACTGAACACAGATATTTAGGCAAAACCTCAAAGGATTATTTCATAATCAAGGGAATCAATGTTTTTAACGAAAAATGGTGCGGCACAGGAAAATGCGCCACAGTTACCTCTCCGCTTGATAACAAAAACTATGTTTTTTCAGAATACACAAGCGGCGGAATAAAATTTATTGCAGGTAAGGAAATTCACGGCTACTGGCTGTTTTTTGCAGCGTAAACATACTATTATAAACCGAAAGGAAACGGTATAATGAACGAACCGAACGAAAAAATGCTTATAAAAAATCTTTATGATTTGGACAAAACAATCGCAAAGCCACTCCTTGAAAATCTGGAATATCCGTGGGAGGCTCTCCCAAAAATCAAGGACTTTATAATTGAGCTGGGAAAGACGCTTGACCCCGAGGTTTACGAGCAGAGAGAAGAAAACATCTGGGTTGCAAAAAGCGCAACAATTTTTCCGTCTGCATATCTCGGCGGCCCTCTTATCATATGTGAAGATGCAGAGGTAAGACACTGCGCATTTATCAGAGGATGCGCCATAGTCGGCAAAGGCGCAGTTGTGGGAAACTCAACCGAGCTGAAAAATTCAATCCTCTTTGACGGTGTGCAGACTCCGCACTACAATTACATCGGCGACAGCATTTTAGGCTACAAATCGCACACAGGCGCAGGCACAATCACCTCAAACCTCAAGAGCGACAAGTCGCTTGTTACGGTTTCGTTTGAGGACGAAAAGGTGGAAACAGGCGTAAAAAAATTCGGTGCTATGATAGGCGACCATGTAGAGGTAGGCTGCAACAGCGTACTCAACCCGGGTTCCGTAATCGGCAGAAACACAAGCATTTATCCGCTTTCTTTCGTAAGAGGATATGTTGAAGCCAACAGTATTTACAAGCGCCTCGGAGAGATTGCCGACAAAATCTAACAGCCGGTGAACCGGATTATTCGAGCAGACAGTTTGGTTTTAATCCAAAACTTTATTTTCCCGAAATCACTTTTATATGATACCGCTGCTTGGCTGTTCCTAAAAAATTATAAAAATGATGCCCGACCATTTTTTACGGTCGGGCATCATTTTTGTTAAATAAAAAAGTTACTTTTTCTGTGTTTATCGCAGATAACTTATTTCTATGCTTTCTTTGTCAGTGGTAAATCTGCGACATTTTATTCCTGCCGACTGCAACATTCTCTTTGAAGCCTTAGTAGCGCTGCTGTCGGCATATTTGTCGTAAAGATACACAACCTCGGCTATGCCGGACTGAATAATCGCCTTTGCACACTCGTTACACGGAAATAAATCCACATACAGCCTTGCACCCTTAAGGTCTTTTCCTCTTGCATTTAAAATTGCGTTAAGCTCTGCGTGAACAACATAGCTGTACTTTGTATCTCCGCCCTCTCTGCTCCACGGATAATCGTCATCGGAACAGCCGAAAGGAAAGCCGTTGTAGCCTGTCGAAAGAATTATGTTATTGCTGTCAACAATACACGCACCGACCTGAGTGTTGGGGTCTTTGCTGCGCTTTGCGGCAAGAATTGCCACTCCCATAAAATATTCGTCCCACGAAATATAATCTTTTCTTTTCATCTTGTCCTCCTTATTAGAACCCTGATTTTCTTAAATCCGAAACCAACTGCACATAAAATTCTCTTACATCAAAGCCTTTTATATTCTCCCTGTTGAGGTCTATCATATCTCCGTGGGAAATTCCCCTCTTGCCCTCCGTGGTAAGAAACGTGAATTTACTGCCCCAAGGGAATGATTTTTCAGACACCAATCCATCGTTAGCCCCATCAAAATATTTAACAAGGTTATATGAAAAATTAAGAGGGAATTTTCCGCTGCCGGCTTTGTTGAGCTTTGAACCAACACTCTGATAATAAACCTTCGGCGAATCAAAAACAGTACTGTTCAGCCTGTTGCAGCTTTCCTCCGTGAGGTCGGTTACAGCCGCAATAAAATCGGGATTTCTGTCACCGAACTTCCTCAGCGCAATGTTGTACGCAGAGGCTATTTTATTTTTCACCGACACGGGTACTTTGGTAAGAAGATAGTCGGCAAAACCGCAGCCTCGGTGAGGAGTATTTATAGTAGTGAGCGACGCCACCATATCCTCAGCTCCGTAGCAGGCAATCGCCTTTCTGCAGTCAAGTCCGCCCTTTGAGTGCGCAATAACATTCAGCTTTTGGCAGCCTGTCTGAGCTGCAATCTGCTTTATCCTTGCGGCAAGCTCCTTTGCGCTGTCGTCAACAGACGAAGCAGAAGCGTGATTTCCGTAATAAACTGTTGCTCCGTTGGCAATCAAATCCTTAGGAACTCTGCCCCAGTAGTTAAAGTATGCACTGTCACGGAAAAACACTCCGTGAACCATAAGTACAGGATACTTTGTTCTGCATATCTGCTCGCCGACACGGCTTTTGTTGAGCATAGCCCTGTCAATTTCAAAATTGACCTCCTGCATAGTAATTTTAATAATAATTCCAAGACAAAATATATTCGCTATCGGAATAAAACCGCAGAGCACACCTATTACCCTGTGCTTTATTCCCAGCTGTATTGAACTGCAATAAACGGAGATAATACCGTTCCAGAACACAACCGACTCTGCAAGAATTGCTACAATAAGGCACAGCACCCACTCTCTCCACCTGTCGGGCAGCATTTGTATTCCGTAATAAATATAGATTCCGCTTGAAAGCAAAGATGTAATCAAAAATTGCATAAGCAGCTCACTTCCGTGCGAGCACATTCTGACTGCAAAAGACGGATAGCCGCCCTTTGCTAATGACGGAAAAATGTTTGCCGCTATAAAAATCAAAAATGCAATCGTATTAAGATACGGATTTTTCAAATCTATTGAAAGCAGCACAGAGTTAATTCCGAGCATTAGTGCAAGTGTGAGCAAAAATCTGTAAAACAGCGTAAATAATTTAGACCTTTTCATTTTATCACCTGTTTTTATAATAACACTTATGCTCAAAAATTGCAACAAGCAGGCAACCGGTGGGTTGGCAGTCAGTGGACTGCACTATTCCGAGAGGATAGTATCATATAATCTTACATTTGAGTGCCCGACAACTGCCAAGAAATTTTCTATAAAGTTAAAAACTTAATACAGGCATTAAAGATTAAACAAAACTAATTTTCGGGCATAAAAGTTCTGAATTAAAACCAAACTGTCTGCTCGGGCTAAAAATAAACGGCTGAGGAAATTAACCCCCAACCGTTTGATTGTTTTATTTATTAAACCATAAGACTGCAAATGAGGTCTGCATATTCGGCAGGATTTGCAATCGGAAGTCCTGCAATCAGAAGCGCCTGATTGTAGAGGAGCTTTGCATACTTTTTAGCCTTTTCAATATCGTCCTGTACGGCTTGCTCCATAGCCTTTACAGCAGGATGGCTCATATTCAGCTCAAGCACCCTCTGCGCCTTCATACCGCTGCCGGGCTGAACCGTATTAAAGTATTTCTCCATTTCAAATGAAATTCCGCCCTTTGCAGTGAGGCAGACCGGATGAGAAACGAGCTTTTTAGAAGCAACAACCTCAGATACAGACTCGCCGAGAGTTTCTTTAACAAAGGTGAGAATTGCACTGCTGTCCTTTTCTTCCTCCTTGTTCTCGTCATTTTCAATTCCGAGGTCATCATTTGTAGCCGAACAGAAGTGCTTATCCTTATACTGCATAAGGGTTTGAATTGAAAACTCATCAATTTCCTCTGTGCAGTAGAGAATTTCATAGCCCTTTGAGTGCAAAAGCTCCGTTTGCGGGAGATTATCTATAGATGAAACATTTTCGCCGACTGCAAAATAGATAAATTTCTGGTCTTCCTTCATTCTGTCAACATACTCAGACAGGGTAACAAGCTTTTTCTCTGTTGAGGAATAATACATAAGCAAATCCTGCAAAGCCTCTTTATGCATACCGTAGTCGGAAGCAACTCCGTATTTGAGCTGTCTGCCAAATGCATTAAAGAATTTTTCGTAATTCTCTCTGTCATTTGCAAGCATAGAGGTAAGCTCGTTTTTAATTTTCTTTTCAATATTCTGCGCAATGGTAATAAGGTGACGGTCGTGCTGGAGCATTTCTCTTGAAATATTGAGTGAGAGGTCTGCGCTGTCAACAATACCCTTTACAAATCTGAAATGCTCGGGCAAAAGCTCCTCGCAGTTTTCCATAATAAGCACACCGCTTGAGTAAAGCTGAAGTCCCTTTTTGTATTCCTTGGTATAGTAATCATAAGGAGCCTGTGACGGAATGAAAAGCAAAGCCTTGTAGGTTACAACGCCCTCAACAGAGGTGACTATTGTGCGCAAAGGCTTGTCCATAGACATAAACTTTTCACGGTAAAAGTTATCGTACTCCTCCTGAGTTACATCCTTCTTGGCTCTCTGCCATATCGGGAGCATACTGTTGAGGGTTTCGGTTTCGGTGTAATCCTCATACTCGGGGTTTTCGCTGTCCTTGGTTTCTTCCTTTACCCTGCTGTGAGTCATATCCATCATAATCGGATAGCGGATATAGTCGGAATACTTCTTGATAAGTCCCTGAATCCTGTACTGCTCGAGGAACTCGTCATAGTTTTCTTCCTCGGTGTTGTCCTTAATCTCAAGCACGATTGTTGTACCGATTTCATCCCTCTGAGTTTCACAAATCTCGTAGCCGTCAGCACCCTCCGACTCCCACCTATAGGCTGTGTCGCAACCGTATTTTTTGGTAACAACGGTAATTTTCTTTGCCACCATAAAAGCGGAATAAAAGCCCACACCGAACTGACCGATAATGTCAATATCGTCCTGCTTTTCGCCCATCTCCTGCTTGAATTTATATGAGCCTGAGGATGCGATTGTGCCGAGGTTGTTTTCAAGGTCGTCCATATCCATACCGATACCGTTATCCGTGATTGTAAGGGTACGGTTTTCCTTGTCGGGCTTTATAAAAATCCTGAAATCCTCTCTGCTCATATTGAGCTTGTCATCAGTAAGCGCAATAAAGCAAAGCTTGTCAATAGCATCGCTCGCATTTGAAATAAGCTCTCTGAGAAAAATCTCCTTATGAGTATAAATTGAATTAATCATCAGGTCGAGAAGTCTTTTTGACTCTGATTTGAATTCTTTCTTAGCCATAAAATTACTTCCTTTTTGTTATAATATGTACTTAAATTTCGTACTGATATTATATTATACAATATTTTGGGTACATTTTCAATACATAAACCTCATATTATGTGCAATTACGGCAGTCAGCAAGCAATCTCCGATAAAACAAAAAGACTCCGCCAAAATGACGAAGTCTTGTAATTTGCAAAAAGAAAATATTTATCAGCTGATTAAGCCTTACCGACTGAGCCGAAGAGCTCCATTTTCTCTTTAACGGTAGCCTTGATAGCCTCTGCGCCCGGTGCGAGAAGCTTTCTTGGGTCAAAGCCCTTGCCCTGTAAGTCCTTGCCTGCCTCAACATATTCTCTTGTAGCGGCAGCGAATGAGAGCTGGCACTCTGTATTTACATTAATCTTAGAAACGCCGAGTGAAATAGCCTTCTTAATCATATCAGCAGGGATACCTGTACCGCCGTGGAGAACGAGCGGCATATCGCCTGTAAGCTGCTGGATAGCGTCGAGTGTTTCAAAGCTGAGTCCCTGCCAGTTTGCAGGATACTTGCCGTGAATATTGCCGATACCTGCTGCGAGCATTGTTACGCCGAGGTCTGCAACCATTTTGCATTCCTTAGGATCAGCGCATTCGCCCATACCTACAACGCCGTCTTCCTCGCCGCCGATTGAACCAACCTCAGCCTCAAGTGAAAGACCGAGAATATTACAAGCAGCTACAAGCTCCTTAGTCTTTTCGATGTTCTCCTCAATCGGATAATGTGAGCCGTCAAACATAATTGAGCTAAAACCTGCCTTAATGCACTTCTTAGCGCCTTCGTATGAACCGTGGTCAAGGTGAAGAGCAACCGGAACAGTAATGTTAAGCTCTTCGAGCATACCGTTTACCATACCAACGATTGTCTTATAACCGCACATATATTTACCTGCGCCCTCAGATACACCGAGAATTACAGGTGAGTTAAGCTCCTGAGCTGTTAAAAGAATTGACTTTGTCCACTCAAGGTTGTTGATGTTGAACTGACCAACTGCATAGTGGCCTGCTTTTGCTTTTGTAAGCATTTCTTTAGCGTTTACTAATGGCATATTAATCTTCCTTTGTAGTAAATTTTCGGAACAGCAGCAATCGTGCTCCGAGTTACTTTTATTATACAATATATTCTTTCAAATATAAAGCCTTTTGCAAAATTTTTTTGCTTTTTTGTATAATCCACGGGAAAGTCCGCGCAAAATCACCTAATTTTCAATATATGCTCACATAAGCGTGATATAATTTTGTTGATTTTAAAGCAATAAAGTTATATAATATTTATTATATATAACCACATATGCTTTATGGAAGCTTATAGTAAACATTCATTTTGTCCCTGACAAGGAGATATTTTTATGGATAATAATTTTAATAACGACAATTCTTTTGAGCCGAGCAGGCCTTTTACAGAAAAGCCAAACGATACTTATTCTGCCCCCGACCTTTACGCCGAGAGCACAGTAAACGAGGGCGAAAATATAGCTCATACAACTGAGAACGTCAAGCCTCAGGCTTTTGATCAGACAGGTACGTTTGAACCAACCAAGCCGTTTGAAACTGACTTTGCACAAAATCAGCCGCAGCAGGCGGACTATTCATCTGCCCGTCAGGAAAGCTACAGTCAGCAGACCTCCGATTATTCGTACACTAATCAAAACAGCGGCGCACAGCAGCCGCAAAATTACGGTCAGCCAGGCTACGGACAGCCGATTAACCAAAACGGATATGGATATAGCTACCAGAACAACGGCTATAACGGACAGAATATTCCAAATCAATATAATCCGAATTACAATCCGCTGTATCAGCAGCGGTTTAATCAACCGAATCCACAGCAGTTCAGCCCGCAGATGCAATATCCGCAGTACGCACAGCCGCAGTACAGACAGCCGCCTTATCAGCGGTATATGCCGCAGTACAGACAGCCGAATTATCAGCAGCCTCAAGGCTTTAATCAGCCGCTGTACCAACCCTACGGACAGCCGCAGAGAAGAGTTGACTACTCAAACACCTATGCGCAGCCGCCAAGACCGGCAGCACCAAAAAAGAAGCTGACTCCGGGCGTTATTGTAATTATAGTTGTGCTTTCCCTGCTTTGCGTGGGCGGAGCAATCGGAATTATTACATATATAGCGGCGAACGCAGCAGGCAATTCCTATGATAACAGCTACAGCTTTACACTGCCAAACGGCAAATATACCACCTCCGCGGAAGATCACCCCGAGTCCGACTACAGCAGCAAAACAAATCCGTCATACGAGGGCATTGACCTCAAGGCAAAGCCGAGCGACTCAGGAGATGCAAAATATAATACCGAGTATGCAAGCAGTCAGGTTACGGATTCAATAGTCGGAGTTCTCTGTTACGAGGACAGCAATTATGACGAGAATTTCTGCAATTCTCAGGGCAGCGGAATTATCATCACCTCTGACGGATATGTAGTTACAAACGCTCATGTAATCAATAACAGCCGCACCGAATACATTATTAAAATCGTCACCTCCGACGGCGCTAAGCACTCGGCAGGAGTTGTGGGATACGATTCTCAGACCGACCTTGCACTCCTCAAAATGGACAATGCGGAAAACCTGAAAGCCGCATCCTTTGGCAATTCAAAGGATATTTCACTTGGCGAAAGCGTAATAGTCATTGGAAATCCGGGCGGAATAAAGTACAACAATTCAATCACTAAGGGCATTGTATCCGCTGTTGACAGACAGATAAGCCAAACAACGAACGTCAGCTTTATTCAGACAGACGCCGCAATCAACCCCGGCAATTCGGGCGGTGCTCTTGTAAATATGTACGGTCAGGTAATCGGCGTACCGTCGTCAAAAATTGCGTCAACCGACTACGAGGGTATGGGCTTTGCCATTCCGTCATCAACAGTTAAAGATGTAATAGACAGCATTATGAAAAGAGGCTATGTTGACGGCAGAGTCAAAATCGGCATAGTCGGCGAAAACACATATGCAAGCGGAAATACACCGGCAGGTATTTTGGTTGTCAGCATTGACGAGGACGGCCCCTGCGACAATACCGAGCTAAAGCAAGGCGACATCATAGTAGGTATTGACGGCACTAAAACAAGTAATTTTGCAGAGCTTTTTGGGGTGCTTGAAAGCCACAGCGCCGGCGACAGCGTTGAGCTTGAGTACTATCGTCCCTCAAAGAACAGTACAGAAAAGATTACAATAACCCTTCAGGAAAGTGTAAGTTAATAAAAGCAGGTCAAGTTATTTTTTAAGACTTGACCTGCTTTGTTTGTAGAAAAAGTATATATCATTCAATAATATCATCTGGCTTGAGGAACCTCCGGCGAGATTTTTTAGCTCGAGCAGACAGTTTGGTTTTATTTCAGTGCTTTTTGTGCCCGACAATCGCTTGGCAGTTGTCGGGCACAAGAGTTTTTCCTTTATGATACTATCCTCTCGGATGAGTGCAGCCCACCGGCTGCTTTTTTCTGTGATATACTGCAATCGGTGTTTTATCATATTCGTCAAGGCGGTTGCCGTACAGATAATAATTGGTTTCCTTTGTAATAACCGGAGCAAGCACCACAATGGCAAAAATATTCGGCAGCGTCATAAGTGCATTAAAAATATCCGCCATTGTCCAGACAATATCAAGTGATGTAATCGGAGCTATGAGGAGCACGATTATAAAAATCACCTTGTAAGGAATAATTCCCTTAGGGCCGAAAAGATAGTCTATGCAACTTTCTGCATAATAGCTCCAACCGAGAATTGTTGAAAATGCAAACATCACGATTCCGACCACAAGTATCGGAGTGCCTATGTACGGAATCTGCGCAAATGCAGCAGAGGTAAGCTCTCCGCCCTCTATTGTAACAGCGTCAATATTCGGATTTTTAATACACGAGCTTACAATTACAAGTCCCGTCATAAGACATACAACAACGGTGTCCCAGAATGTGCCCGTTGATGAGATAAGCGCCTGACGAACCGAATTTCTCGTCTGAGCGGCTGAGGCAACAATAGGAGCAGAACCCATTCCCGATTCGTTGCTGAAAAGTCCTCTTGCCACTCCGTAGCGTGCGGCTATCATAAGTCCCGAGCCTGCAAGTCCTCCGCCCAAAGCCTTAAAGCTGAAAGCAGACTGACAGATAAGTGTAACCGCCTGCCAGAGCACATCAAAGTTAATTGCTAAAACTATAATGCAGCCCATAACATAGAGAACAGCCATAAGAGGAACAAGCCCTTCGCAAACCTTTGAAATTGATTTAATTCCGCCAAATATAACCAGAGCGACGCAGATTGCCACCACTATGCCCGAAATAAGAGCTACTGCTGAAATATCCATTCCGAAGAAGTGGAGCATATAGGTTTTGTTGGGATTAAATGTGGTTTCCATAATCTTTGCAATCGCATTGGTCTGCACTCCGCAGCCAACGCCGAATGATGCAAGGAGTGCAAAAACCGCAAACAGCACACCAAGCCATTTCAGGTTTTTTCCTATTCTTTTAGATGCTCCATTCTCTATGGCGTACATTGCGCCGCCTCTCATCCTGCCTCCCTCGGTCTTAACACGGTATTTAACGGCTATCAGCGATTCCGCATATTTTGTTGCTATACCAAACACACCCGAAATCCAGCACCAGAACACTGCGCCTGCACCACCAAGTGCAATAGCCGTGCCCACGCCTATAATATTTCCTGTACCTATTGTGGAGGCAAGTGCTGTTGTCAAAGCCTGAAACGGGCTTATGTCGCCTGCCGAATCGGGATCCTTTGTAACAGACAGCTTAATTGCTTTAAATGTTTTGCGCTGAACAAATTTTGTTCTCAGCGTCATATATATGTGGGCACCGAGCAAAATCAAAATCATCGGCGCTCCCCATAAAACATCGTCAAACTTTGTAAAAAAGTCATTCAGTATTTGCAGTATATCCATTTTTTCAACCTCTCGTCTTTACGATTCAAGCTCGGCTAAAATTCTTATAACATCACTCAACCCGTCCGCAGTTTTATATATAAGCGGTATTACAGCGTTGCTCGGTTTGTCCAAATCGGGCACCATCACGGTAACACAGCCGGCTGAGCTTGCAGATTTTATGCCGTTAGGAGAATCCTCAAGAGCCAAACAGCTCTGCGGCGAAAGTCCGAGCAGCTCCGCCGCCTTTAAATAAATATCGGGAGCGGGCTTGCCGATACTCACCATTGACGCACTCACCACAACATCAAAGTATTTATACAAGTCGTGAGCCTTGAGATATTTTTCGGCTCTGTCGGGCGCAGTCGCAGTGGCGAGCGCCACACGATAGCCGTTATCCTTTAAATATCTGAGCAGCTCGCTCGCACCCGGCTTAGCTTCAATTCCTTTTTTTTCAATATAAGCGTCCATAAGCTCCACACGCTTTGAGTGAACCGCCTGATAATCAAATTTTTCTCCGAATATATTCCCGAGCCTTTTTGCCGCAAGCGGACGAGCCATACTTCGGATTGACAGAGCGTGTTCTGTTTCCATCGGAAAACCGTAAAATCCTGCGGCTTCGCACCAAAAGCGGACGTACAGCTTTTCGGAGTCGAGAATAACCCCGTCCATATCAAATATTACACCTTTTATCTTCAATGCTCACACCTCTTTTTTATCTGCATATTGGATATGAAAATTCCTGAGCAAATCAGCACTACCGAAACAATGGTTTCTATGCCGAAAACGCTCTCGCCGAGCATTATGCCGGAAAGCAAAGTGCCGAAAACGGGCACAAGCAAATTGAACACGCAAATTCTGCTTGCGTGGTGGTGTTTTAAAAGCGCCGTCCATATTGCAAATGCAGCGGCAGATACAAAAGCAAGCCAAAGCAATACGAGCACAGCCTTAACGCTTGAAAAATCAAGTTTTCCGCCCGTAAAAGCACCCGCAAGCATAAGCAGAACTCCGCCTGTTAAAAGCTGAAATCCCGTAACGGAAATCGGCTCTCTGTCACGCACTATTCCCTTAGAAATAAAATTGCCTGCCGCAGCCGATACCGTTGACAGAAGTATCATAAAATCACCGAACAATGTGTCTGCGCTGATTTTTCCGCCGCTGTTCACACACAAAACTCCGCAAAAGCCGAGCACACAACCGATTATTTTGCAGGCATTCAGCCTGTCTGATTTAAAAAACAGTGGAGCAAACAGCACAGTAAAAAACGTTGCGCAGGCAGTAATAATCGAAGTATTTGCGCCGCTTGTAAATCCTATGCCAATATATGTAAAAATATACTGTCCGAAGGTCTGCACAGTTCCGAGCAGTGCAATGGGAAAAATATCCTTTTTGGAAATTTCAGGCAGCCTTCTGTTTTTGGCAAGAAATATCAAAAGCACCATCACTCCTGCAATGGTGAATCTTGCGCCTGCAAAAAGCAGCTTTGAACCTATGTCGCCGCTTTCAATGCCAAATTCCGCATAGCCCACCTTTATAAACGGAAACGCAGTGCCCCAGAGCAGTGTACACAAAATTGCAAGCGCAGCGGCCACCTTATAATTCTTTATGCTCATCAGCTAAAATACGGCCTTAGCTCTTGTAAAATGACTTCTTTTTTGCGAAGTCCCGTAATTCTTAGCACTTCCTCGCCGTTTTTAAAGAGAATGAGCGTGGGAATACTCATCACTCCAAAGTAGTCGGCAACCTGTTTGTCTGTATCAATGTTTATCTTGCAAAACTTCATCTGAGAACCAATCTCTGCCGAAATCTCCTTAAAAATCGGTGCCATCATTTTGCACGGACTGCACCACTCCGCCCAGAAATCTACAAGCACCGGAATGTCAGCGCCGAGAACCTCCGACTCAAACTCCTCAGAAACTATTTCTTTAACCATAATAAATGCCTCCTGACTTTACCAAACTATTTTTAATATACAAAGCAGCCGGTAAGCTGCACTAATTCGGGAAAATAAAGCTTTGTATTAAAACCAAACTGTCTGCCCGATTAAAAATACTGCTGTTAAATATTATAACAAAACCGTCGATTTATTTCAACTTTTTTTGTATTATTATTATATATACAATACTTTTCATCTGCAACCCTCTAAATTTTCACACTAACACTTGGCATCATTCTTGCTCTATAAAAAAATATCATTTAAATTGAACTATTTTTAATAACGAGGTGTATAAAAAAATGAAGAAAAAACTTTTAATTGCAACACACAGTGTATTTGCTGATGGAATCAAAAATGCTATGGAACTTGTAACTGGAGAACAAAATTCTGTTTCTACTTTATGTGCATACACCAATGACATGACAGAGGTAGAAACTCCTATCAAAGAAATTATTGATGCGTTATGTGATGACGAAGAATTAATTGTTACAACAGATATTTTCGGAGGAAGCGTCAATAATGAATTTATGAAATATCTTTCAAAATCAAATATTCACCTGATTGCTGGAGTAAATCTTCCCTTACTTTTTGAACTAATTATGAATCTTGAATCGGAAAATACAGTTCAAATGATAGAAACTGCAGTAAAAAATGCCAGAAAACAATTACAATACTGTAATCCTTTGATACAATGTTCTATTATAGAAGAAAACTTCTAGTAAGATTTGGAGTGTGATGAAATGAATTTCAGCCCTAAAACTACTTTAGTGCAAACCCAAACATTATCTCAAACACAACTACAGTCTTTAAAAATACTGTCTTTGGATAATTTTGAGTTAAATAACTTCCTTCAAAATGAATATATTGAAAATCCTTTGCTGGATTATAATGAAAATTCAAATCTTCCTTCATGGAATCAATATGTTTCCTATTCCTCTGCAAAAGAAGACGAGGATATTTACAAAGAAATTCCTGACTTTTCGGAGAGTGGAATCAAAGAATTCCTTCTGGATCAGTTAAACCAAAGAAATTTTTCAGATTTACAGTGGACAGCAATGCAGACCATGATTGACTGTCTAGATGACTGTGGTTATTTTAAATTGTCGTTAAAGGATTTCAGTCAATGGCTTGGTGTTGATATATCTACTGTAAAATATTGCCTGGACATACTATCCTCTTTGGAACCATTGGGAATTTTTTCAAAAGACCTCCCGCACTGTCTTTTACGTCAGTTAGAAGCACGGCAGGAACTGACACCGGAACTCAATCAAATCATCCGTTATCATCTGGATGACATTGCTGCTGGAAAAATTAATACTATCACACAAAAACTTTCTATGTCTACACAGGATGTCCGAAAATGTATTGCAAAAATCAGAGAATTAAATCCACGCCCAATCTCTGGATTTCTTACTGATTCCACAGATTATATTGTGCCGGATATTCTTATGGATTATCAAGACGGCAGTTGGACCATTAGATTAAACGATCAGTGGATTGGAAATTATTCTCTCTGTGACTATTATTTAAATATGATGCATACTTCACAGAGTCCGGAGTTAAAAGAATATTTCCGCCAAAAATACAATCGTGTGCAATTGATTATGCATAGTATTGAACAACGCCGAGAAACAATCTTAAAAATTACATCTGCTGTTTTAGAGCGCCAAAAAGACTATTTTACTGGAAATAGCACATTAAAACCTATGACACTTGCCGATATCGCTTCTGATATTTCGATGCACACATCCACCATCAGCCGTGGAATCAAAAACAAATATCTCCAATACCCTTTTGGAGTGGTTTATTTGAAAGATTTATTCACATCTTCTGCTGGAAAAAAGGATAACAACAGTCCAATTGCCGTAAAAAAACAATTGAAGGCTATAATCGCTTCTGAAAACCCTAACAAACCCTACAGTGATTCGACATTATCAAATTTATTAAAACAAAAAGGAATCAAAATTTCCAGACGTACTGTCGCAAAATATAGAGAAGAGATAGGAATTAAAAGTACATATAACCGAAAAATATATAACGAATAGAAAGGCCGCATCTGGAATCCGCAATGCAGAAATGGTACGAGAAATGATAAACGCTGGAGTAGACCAATTCGGAATCAGTCATTCCAGCGTCATGAAAATCATTTTGGAATTAGCTGCAATTGAAAAATCATCGTAATCTTTCTAATATTACTGCTATGTTACGAAACTGTATTCACAGCATTTCCGATACCGTAGCAACATGATGCCTTCATCCTTGCTACGGTAACATCACAATTATCATTGCTTTTGATAATTTCAGTCAATTTTTCTAAATAGCCTACTGCATCCAATTGGGAACTTCCAACATATTCTGACTACCTGAGTACAGAATACAATCCTATGTCAACAAAAAACAGTTAACACTAGACGATCTTTGTCTCATATAAAAAATTTTCAAAGAACCTCTTAATCACGTACTTTTATGTGTACTTCTCTTAATTGCTGTTCTGTAATCTCGCTTGGGGCTCCGTACATTAAATCCTGTGCAGTTCCGCTCATTGGGAAATCATTGATATAGCAGAAGCGGTATGCATTTTTCTCCAGTAAATCCAAACGGCTTCCCAGTTCATCTCTGATCTGCCCCGCATAGATGTAGGCTGCCTTTTCCGGCGCTGCCGATCTTGCGTCTGTCGTATATTTCTGAGCAACATTGTATTTTAATACATCTGCTCCAAAGGTTGATCCTGCCCCCTGTTTTGTACCGCTTCCAACTTCCTCATTGTCAAAGACACTGCACATCGTCACATAATCCTTAGAGCTTCACGATTTATTAATCGTTAAAGCGACAACCCCTTATTTTTATGCATAAAAAATCCCCTCTGTGATTACTCACAAAGAGGGATTTTGATTTATTAGATTAAGATCATCTAAACAATAGGTAATTCCTATTTATCAGACATTTCTTTTAATCTGTTGTATTTAGCTTCTGCGTTTGCTTTAGCTTCTGCGAACAGTTCTTTAGCTCTTTCAGGGTTCTGACGAGATAAAGCGTTGTAACGAACTTCTCCCATGATGAAGTCTTCGTATTCTGTTGTAGGAGCTTTAGAATCTAAGTGGAATGGATTCTTTCCTTCAGCAGCTAATGTTGGGTTGAATCTGAACAGATTCCAGTATCCAGAAGTAACAGCTTTCTTTTCTTCTGTCTGAGCAATCTTCATTCCACCCTTGATACCATGGTTGATACATGGAGCGTATCCGATTACTAATGATGGTCCTGGATAAGCTTCAGCTTCAGCGATTGCTTTAACTGTCTGGTTGTAATCAGCACCCATAGCGATCTGTGCTACATATACATATCCGTAGCTCATTGCGATTGCTGCAAGGTCTTTCTTCTTAGTTCCTTTACCAGCTGCCTGGAACTGAGCGATTGCACCTAAGTTAGTAGATTTAGATGCCTGTCCACCTGTGTTAGAGTAAACTTCTGTATCGAATACGAATACGTTTACGTCTTCTCCAGATGCTAATACATGGTCAACACCACCGAATCCGATGTCGTATGCCCATCCGTCACCACCGAAGATCCACTGAGATTTCTTAGATAAGAATTCTTTCTTAGCAAGGATTTCTTTGGCAGCGTCACATCCACAAGCTTCTAATGCTGCTACTAATTTATCTGTAGCTGCTCCGTTCTTGCTTCCGTCTGCATATGTGTCTAAGTATTCAGCTGCTGCTGCTTTAACATCTGCGTTATCTGTAGATTCAGCTAATGCAACAACTTTTTCTTTTGTCTGTTCTCTTAATGTATTCTGTCCTGTGAACATACCTAAACCAAACTCTGCGTTATCTTCGAACAGTGAGTTAGCCCAAGCTGGTCCCTGTCCTTTAGCGTTTGTTGTGTATGGTGTAGCAGGTGCAGATCCACCCCAGATAGAAGAACATCCTGTTGCGTTTGCGATGTACATTCTTTCACCGAATAACTGAGTGATCAGTTTAGCGTAAGGTGTTTCACCACAACCAGCACATGCTCCTGAGAACTCAAGCATTGGCTGTCTGAACTGGCTTCCTTTAACGGAATCAGCTTTGAATTTAGCAAGTACTTCTTCTTTTGCTGGTAATTTCTGACCATAGTCATAAACTTCCTGCTGATCTCTCTGAGAATCTAATCCCTGCATTGTAAGAGCTTTTTCACCCTTCTTACCTGGACAGATGTTTACACAAGATCCGCATCCTAAACAGTCAAGAACTGTAACTGTCATAGCGAATTTGTATCCTGGCATTCCAGTCATATCAGCTGTCTTAGTAGCTGCTGGAGCTGCTTTAGCTTCTTCTTCTGTCATAGCTACTGGACGGATTGTTGCATGAGGACATACATAAGCACAGAAGTTACACTGGATACAGTTATCTGGATTCCAAGAAGGAACGTCTACTGCTACTCCACGTTTTTCAAATGCAGATGCACCTAAAGGCATATGTCCATCTACGTAAGGTACTAAATCGCTAACTTTAAGAGCGTTACCTTCCTGTCCGTTAACGTAGTTCTGTACGTTGTTGATGTAATCAACAAGAGGTTTGTTATCTCCCTTAGCTTCAACGAATAAGCTTTCTGTTTCAGCGTCAGCCCATTCAGCTGGAACTGGTACTTCAACGATAGCTTTTGCACCAGCGTCGATTGCATCGTGGTTCATCTTAACGATAGCTTCACCCTTCTTGCTGTAAGAAGCTGTTGCAGCGTCTTTCATATATTTGATAGCATCTTCTTCAGGGATGATTCCTGATAATTTGAAGAATGCAGACTGTAATACAGTATTGATACGTCCACCAAGTCCGATTTCTTTACCGATCTTGATACCATCAATGATATAGAACTTAATGTTGTGTTTAGCTAAGTAAGCTTTTACCTGTCCTGGAAGATGTTCTCCAACTTCTTCTGGAGTCCAGCTGCAGTTTAACAGGAATGTTCCACCGTCTTTTAAGTCCTGAACCATGTTATATTTTGTTAAATATGGTGCACAATGGCAAGCAACAAAGTCAGCTTTGTTGATCAGGTATGTTGATTTGATTGGGTCATCTCCGAAACGTAAGTGGGACATTGTAACACCACCGGATTTCTTAGAATCATAATCAAAGTATGCCTGAGCATATTTGTCTGTATGGTCACCAATGATCTTGATAGAGTTCTTGTTAGCACCAACAGTACCGTCGGCTCCAAGTCCCCAGAATTTACAAGCTACGATGCTGTCTGGAGCTGTAACTGGAGTTTCTCCTCTTTCAAGAGATAAGTTAGTAACATCATCCACGATAGATAATGTAAATTCGTTTTTATCAACGTTTTCGAATGTAGCGATGATATCAGCTGGTGTAGTATCTTTAGAACCTAATCCATAACGTCCACCATTGATTGTGCAGCTTTCGAATTTTGTTCCTCTTAATGCGTTAACAACATCAAGGTATAATGGTTCTCTTGCTCCAGGCTCTTTAGATCTGTCTAATACGTTGATAACTTTTGCTGTATCAGGGATTGCTTCTACTAATTTCTCAGCAACGAATGGTCTGTAAAGACGAACTTTAACAACACCGACTTTTTTACCCTGTTTCATTAAGTAATCGATTGTTTCGTCGATTGTTTCACAAACAGATCCCATAGCGATGATAACGCTTTCAGCGTCTTCAGCACCATAGTAGTTGAATAATTTATAGTTTGTTCCGATCTTAGCGTTAACTTTATCCATATATTCTTCAACGATTGCAGGGAAAGCATTGTATGTTGAGTTAGCTGCTTCTCTTGCCTGGAAGAAGATGTCTGGGTTCTGAGCTGATCCACGAAGAACTGGATGTTCTGGGTTTAAGCACTCAGCTCTGAATTTGTCGATTGCTTCATAATCAACCATATCTGCAAGATCATCATAATCCCACATTTCGATTTTCTGAATTTCATGAGATGTTCTAAATCCATCGAAGAAATGTAATACAGGAACACGTCCTTTAATTGTTGCTAAATGAGCTACTGCTCCTAAGTCCATAACTTCCTGAACACTAGAGCTGCAAAGCATTGCGAAACCTGTCTGACGACATGCATAAACGTCAGAGTGGTCACCAAAGATGTTCAGTGCGTGAGATGCAAGTGCACGAGCAGATACATCAAATACGCAAGGCATCTGTTCACCAGCGATCTTATACATGTTAGGGATCATTAATAACAGACCCTGAGATGCTGTATAAGTAGTTGTTAATGCACCAGCTGCTAAAGAACCATGTACAGTTCCTGCTGCTCCTCCTTCAGACTGCATTTCAACTAATTTTACAGGATGTCCGAAAATATTTTTCTTTCCCTGTGTTGCCCACTGGTCAGTTGACTCTGCCATTGGTGAGGATGGTGTAATAGGATAAATTGCTGCAGCTTCTGTAAAAGCATATGATACGTGTGCAGCGGCTGTGTTACCATCCATGGTTTTCATTTTTCTTGCCATGTTCTCTTCCTCCTAAAAAATCTCGTGTGAATATATTCACACATTGTTAATCTCTACGTCCACCTAGCATATGGGCGTAGAAAATATCACTACAACTTTCACAAGTTGCTTAAAACATAAACAAAGCTGTATACATATAACTTTTGTATACAGCTTTATTCTACATTATTTGCACAAGTTTTTAAAGAGATTTTTATGTATTTTTAGGTATTTTTTTTTGTACGCCAAAAAAATAACAATCTTTTTGAATCCTTAGTAAAATACTCAAGATTTTGAATTCGTTGTATTTGTGCTATTTGTACTATTTTTATCTTTTGTGCTTGTGCTTTTCGCATTCTTATGTTCATCGAATGTTTTTGTGAAAACATGGGTTCCTTTTTTGCTTCCGTCAGTTCTATAATATAGGTAATCATGTTTCTTCGGATGCATCGCAGCCTTGATCGCCGTGTCTGACGGATTACAGATTGGTCCTGCTGGCAACCCTTTTATAACGTAAGTATTATATACCGTTTTCACTTTCAGATCTTTATAATAAACTTTCTTCGCATTATATAATCCATTTGTTGTGGTATACAAAACGGTCGGATCGATCTGAAGTCTCATTTTCGCTGCAAGGCGATTCTCAATGACTCCTGCGATCATCGGACGTTCTGACATATTGCTTGCTTCACGTTCGATCATTGATGCGATCGTCATGATCTCTGCCATAGAACGCTTTCCTTTATAAGACTTCGCAAGTGCTGAATATTTCTTATCGAAATTATCAAGCATCTTCTGGATCAGATCTTCTGGTTTGGAACTTTTGTAAATCTTATAAGTATCCGGATACAGATAACCTTCTAATTTGTACTTTGTTCCCTTCTTTGGGTCAATGTCTTTAATAAAATCGTTTTTATACTGATTTGTATTCTTCGCAGCCTTTATAAATTCATCTGCTTTAAAGACTCCCTGTTTCTCTAGTCGTTTTGCTATCATATCAATGGAATATCCTTCCGGGATCATGACTGTGACGACTCTTCTTGCCTCTGCAAGTTTTCTGGCCTCTTCTGCTTTCTGCTGCCTGTAAGCCATATATTTTCTTCCAGCAAATATACCTCCTGCCACAATGACCACTAGTAAAATAATGACCCCAATGACAAACGGAACTCTGGAACGATTTCTTCTTCCACGTCTGCGCCCCCTTCTGCGCCTTCTGGAATTATGATCAAAATCTAAATATAAATCCATGATGTCCTCCCAAATTTTTATTATCGTATGATTTTAAAATCATACTGTGTTCCTATGCTATTATACTCGCATTTTGTAGAAATAAAAGCTTTTTCATTAAATTTTGTTCATATTCTTAACTTTTTTGTAATTTTTGTGTAAAAATATGCATATTTTGGATTGTAACTCTTCTGGTCAAACTGCTGTACTTTTTTTAGTATTTCCATTATAATCAAAGCATAGCCGTAAACGGCAAAAGATTATAAAATATAGAAAGGAATTTCATATTATGGCAAATCCAATTGTAACGATCACTATGGAAAATGGTGATGTAATGAAAGCAGAATTATATCCGGAGATCGCTCCGATCACTGTTGAGAACTTTGTAAATCTTGTAAAAGACGGTTTCTATGATGGTTTAACTTTCCATCGTATCATCAACGGATTTATGATCCAGGGTGGATGCCCATTAGGTACAGGAACAGGTGGTCCTGGACATACGATCAAAGGAGAGTTCAGCCAGAACGGTGTGATCAACAACTTAAAACACACTCCTGGTGTTTTATCCATGGCTCGTTCTATGATGCCTGATTCTGCCGGATCACAGTTCTTTATCATGCACAAAGCTGCTCCACATTTAGATGGACAGTACGCAGCATTTGGTAAGATCATCGAAGGAATGGATGTTGTAAATAAGATCGCTGAAGTTGCAACAGATTATTCCGATAAACCATTAGAACCACAAGTTATGAAGACTGTAACTGTGGAAGAATAGTCAACTATATCCTTACAGCACAGAGCCGGACCATCAATCTTCATTTGTATCCGGCTCTTAATTTTTATAAATATTTAGATGGGGAATGATAATATGAGTGAAAACAACAAACTAATCTTTCTGGATGTCGATGCGACTTTGTACAGTAAAGAACAGCGTCTGGTTCCAGAATCTACGATCAAAGCAATCCATGAAGCACAGGAAAATGGTCATAAAGTCCTGATCAACACTGGACGACCTCTTGTTTATTTTGAAAAAGAGATTCTCGATATTGGCTGCGACGGTTATCTTTGTTCTAACGGAGTTCACATCCTTCTTGATGGCGAAACGATCTATCACAAAACAGTTCCTGAAACAGTGGTCGAACAGATCAAACGGATTTGCGTAGAAAACAATATCTATGGAACCTTTGAAGGGGAAAAATGTTCTTATTTCCGCGATCATAATGTTGACTTTCATCCACATTATGGATTTATGATCACTGCTTTTGACCTTGCTCCTTATATGGCGCATGAATTTACATGGGATCATGTTGAAAATCCTGATAAAGCCATTGTATTTACAGGTCCTGGAAGCAATGCCTCTGGTTTTGTAGATGCTCTTGACAGCATTTCTGATGCCATGGATTATATTCGAATTGATGATACCCAGTATGAGATATTATTAAAAGATCATGATAAAGGAACTGGTCTTACATATGTCGCTGATCATCTCAATATCTCTACAGATGACTGCTACGCATTTGGAGATAGTAATAACGATATCTCCATGTTTAAAGCTGCTGGCCATGGAATTGCTATGGGAAATGCCTGTGATGAATTAAAAGAAATTGCGGAATATGTTACAGATTCCGTAAACGATGACGGGATTTATCATGCATTTGAACATTATCATTTGATTTAATATAAGAGGGGTATTGCAAGTTTTTGTTACTACTTTTGCAATTTAGAAGAAAAGCAGCTAGAAATCTTAAATTTTGATTTCTAACTGCTTTTTCTTTCAATAAATATCAGAGATTACTTTACTATTTAATTTTAATTGTAACCGTCTTGCTCTTTCCGCTTCCATCCACTGCTCTTGCTGTGATCTTCACGGATTTTTTCTTTCCAGCTTTGTATGTTGTTACAGTTCCTTTGGAAGAAACTTTCGCATATTTTGTATTGCTGCTTGACCATTTTAAAGTTCTATTTGCCCCTGAAGATGCGCTTGTTTTTCCTTTCAGATATAACTTCTTACCAGCTTTTACTGATTTAACTCCAGAAATGTAGACTTTCTTTACGATACCTTTCTTGACATAGATCTTATATGACGCTTTCTTACCACTTCCGTCTTTGGCTGTCGCTGTGATCGTTACTGTTTTTCCACCCATTTTCTTCTTCGTTGTAACGACACCGCTGCTGCTGACTGTTGCAACTTTAGTATTGCTTGATTTCCATGTAACACCTTTATTGTATGCGTTGGATGGTGTTACGGTCGCCTTTAATGTTACTTTCTTACCAGTTGCGATCTTGTTAGATGTTGTTGTTGTGATCGTGATCTTGCTGACTTTGATATTTTCTACTGTTACGATGCAGTACATTACATTTCCGTCAGATGTTATTGCCGTAATAATTGCTTTTCCTGCAGCCTTAGCTGTTAATTTACCTGCTGCATCAACTGTTACAACTGCTTCGTTAGAAGATGTCCATTTTACTGTTCCGATTGAAGCTGTTGCATAATCTGGTAAATATGTGATCTTCAGCTGTTCTGTCTTGCCTGGATTTAATGTTACAAATGTTTTGTTTAATACAACCGCCTGTGTAGGAATCTTACCTGTTTCATCTGTTGTGTAAACTTTGATCGTTTTTGTTGTTGTTCCAGCTTTTAATGTCAGTGTTGCCATCTGACCTTTTGTTCCGGCTTTGATCTTATCTCCTGTAATGGATACTGCTGCCAGATTAGATGATGTGATCGTGCATGCTTCTTTGCTATCTACGAATACACCTTTTGTAAACTGCTGTATTGTTAATTCCTGTCCTTCTTTTAGATACAGGCTGTCGCTTAAGAATGACATTCTTGTCGCTGTGCTTGCTGTTGTTGGCAGATATAATGATTCTAACTGTGCTTTCAGATCATTTAATGCTGTAAAATCTGTCACAGATGTTCCTCTTAGATAGAGTGTCTTTAACTGTTTTAAATTCTTTATGAAACTGATGTCTGTGATGTTTTTGTTGTTTTCGAGGTCGATCTTTGTGCAATTAACTGCTTCGGATAAACCTGCTAAATCTGCATTCGTCAGATCTTTATTTTCTAAATTAATAGATTTTACATTTTTGATCTCTTCTGTTGAGATCATTCCATCGTTATTTGCATCTGCCTCTAATGCATCGTATACTTTGTAACTTGTCAGTGGAATGATATCTTTTCCTACGGCTGCTACCTGAATCTCAATCGTTGCTGTATATGTCTTTCCTGCTCTTGCTACTACCGCTTCTACCGTTGCTTTTCCTGCTGCTTTTGGTTCCAGATAGTATGTCTTTGTTCCATCCTGCGCTGTTTCTGTGCGAATATTTAAGATCTTTGCATCTTTTGATGTGATCATTACTACATCATCTTTTTCCAAATTATTTAACTTGATCTGTTTCTTAAATGCTCCTACACTTACATTTGGATCATTTTTATCAAACTCTGGTGTTGTTGCACTTTTGGCTGTCACATTTACTGGAATCGTTGCAAATACTGTTGGTGTTGTTGTGCTTTCAACTTTTAAATTCGTCGTTCCTGCTTCTGCTGTATCCACTGCTTCCAGACTTATGGATCCATCTGACTGAACCTGGATTGATTTTAATTTTGCTGTTGTTCCTGCTACTACTTCCTCAGAATACTTAACATCTTTGCATCCTTTTAAAATTCCTTTTGGAAGAATAGGATCATTTGTTTTGGCTCCTTTTTCTACTGTGATTGAATCTTTCTTGATCAACGCAATTCTGTCTGCTATGGAAACCTTTGTACCTTCCAGATTGATTTCCTTTAGATTCGTCATAGATTTTAATGCATCAATCTTACTTACATTTGTATTCTTGCTTAAATCTAATTTTTCACAACCAGTTGCATACTGAAGATATGCTACTTCTGTATCTGTCAGACCTTTGTCAGAAAGATTGATCTCTGTCTTCGCTGCTAAGTCTGCTTTAGTAAGTTCACCTTCTTCCTTTCCACTAAATACCTGATACATTGTTTGTGAGGTAAATGGAATAACATTATCATCTTTGCTTAAATTAAATTCAAGCTGAGCACTTACTCCATCTAATGGCTTTTTATTCTTCTCAAACGTTGCTGTTACAGTAACTTTTCCGTTGTCTTTTAATGCGATCGGCATATACTTCACAACTTCTGTTCCATCTGCTTGTTTGAAAGTCTTTTGTTCAATCTTTAATGCTTTTTCATCAGAAATATTGAAGTTGACTTTATCGAAATCTTTTGCCTGCGTTCCCTGGAATTCATAATACTTGAAATTTCCTACTGTTACATTCTGGGATTCTGCTGCAAATGAAATCCCACTTGTAACTGTTGGTGTGGTTGTACCTTCCTGTGTCACCGCTGCCTGATTCCCCTGATCTGCTGTTGCCGCCATTACCGTAAATCCGTTGACCGGTATCATGGATATACTGAGCAGACATGCTAACAGTTTCTTTCTGCTCTTTCCATTTAAGTGGTTGAATACTTTCCATCCTTTTTGCATGAAATTCGTCCTCCTTTTCTTCATGTTTGAATCTGCATATTGCTTTGTTTATTATAACACTTTTTCGTGTAGAATGCATAAAAGAGTGATCGATTTGATCACTCTTTTAGCGCATTTTTTGGATTATTTAATTTTAATCGTTACAATTGCTTTCTTTCCGCTTCCATCGGTTGCCATTGCTGTGATCTTCACTGATTTCTTTTTACCAGCTTTTAGTGCTTTGACTTTTCCTGATCCGGATACTGTTGCGTATTTTGTATTGCTGCTAGTCCATTTCAGTTTCTTGTTGGCTCCTTTGGATGCGGTTACTTTGGCTTTCAGACTTAGTGTCTTTCCTGCTTTGACCGTTTTCTTTCCTGTGATCTTGATCTTCTTAACGGTTCCTTTCATGATCTTGATCTTGAACGTTGCTTTCTTTCCACTTCCATCTGTTGCATATGCCGTGATCGTAACTGTTTTTCCGGCTGCCTTTTTATTGAATTTTACAACACCATTTTTATCAACTGTTGCATATTTCTTGTTGCTTGTTGTCCATTTGATATTTTTATTGCTTGCATTGTTGGAAATATTGGCTGTTAATTTTACTTTCTTTCCTGCGGAAAGTTTGTTTGATGGTGCTATGACTGTGATCTTGGCAACTTTTTGTGGTGCAGCTGTTGTTGGCTGTGTTGGGGTTGGTTTTGGTGCTTCTGGTTTTGGATTCTCAGGCTTTGTTGGCTCCGTCGGTGCGACCACTGGTGGATTCACAATAGATCCTTGTGTAACTTTTACTGGAATCTTTAATGTTTCCCCTTCTTCTGTTGTAATAACAAGATTTGTTTCTTTTCCTTCTTGCCCTTTTTTGCCTTTAATCGTTACGATTCTCTGGTCTTTATATCCATCTTCATCATATGTCCATTGATCAACTACTTCTGCAACGTTTGAATTTTCAATTGCATATGTATCTGTGTCATTAATAATTCCCATAGGAAGAATTGGATTCGTAATTTCATTTCCTGCGCCAATGGAAATTTCATTTGTATAAACATAGGATAATCGTTCTTCATCATCAATATTTGAATCACTCAAATTCAAATAAATTAATTGATTTTTGATTGTTCTCAATTTTGAATAATCTTTGATTTTATTAATCCCTCTAA
>OGOU01000370.1_pt1 | contig 42216 bp, 37 predicted proteins | sample 1552721 | NCBI WGS metagenome assembly OGOU01 (sample SAMEA2580176, study PRJEB22360) | human gut metagenome | biome: human gut; feature: human-associated habitat; material: faeces | place: Denmark | collected 2008/2010
TCATATTTTATATGTATTGCAGGACATGGTGTCATTAGAGCTTCCGCAGCAGGTAGATGCAGCGGTTAGTATCTGCGATTGTATGAATTATATTCTAGAGGAAGAAGATTTAAAAGAAGCATTCAGAAGAGTCAGAGAATTTTTAAAAGAAGATGGTGTGTTTGTATTTGATATGAACAGTCATTATAAGTATAAAGAGATCCTTGCGTGCAATACATTTGCAGAAGACCGTGAGGATGCGAGCTTTATCTGGGATAATTTTTATGATGAAGAAGAACGTATCAATGAATATCAGTTGAGCCTGTTTATTCAGAATGAGCAAGGTACATATAACAAGTACGAAGAATTACATTTACAGAAAGCTTACGAACAAGAAGAGGTTGTAAGCTTTCTTTATGAAGCGGGATTTTCATCCGTGCGTGTTCTGGATGCAGAGACAATGGATGAAGTTAAAGAAGATACACAAAGATTATATTATATTGCAAATTGAAAGGAAAAAAGATGAACGATTATATTATCAGAGGAACAGCAGCAAATGACCAGGTTCGTTTTTTTGCTGCATATACAAAAGATGTCGTGGAGACAGCAAGACAGAAACATAATACAAGTCCGGTAGCAACGGCAGCACTTGGAAGATTATTAACAGCCGGAGCTATGATGGGAAGTATGTGTAAGAATGACAGTGATGTGATCACATTACAGATTCAGTGCAGTGGACCGATCGGTGGGTTGACAGTAACAGCTGATTCTAAGGCAAATGTGAAAGGATATGTAAATAATCCAGATGTGATGCTTCCTCCAAGTAAAGAAGGAAAATTAGATGTTGGGAAAGCATTAGATCTAGGTGTTTTGACAGTGATCAAGGATATTGGATTAAAAGAGCCTTATTCAGGACAGACACATTTAGTATCTGGAGAGATCGCAGAAGATTTAACATATTATTTTGCGGCAAGTGAGCAGATTCCAACATCTGTAGCACTTGGAGTTTTAATGAACAAAGATAACACGGTTCGTCAGGCAGGTGGATTTATCATTCAGATGATGCCATATGCAGAGGAAGAGACGATCAGTAAGTTAGAGAAGAAGATCGCAGAATTCAAATCCGTAACTTATGCATTAGAGCATGAACATACACCAGAGAAGATGATGGAGGATCTCTTAGGTGATATGGATATGAAGATCTATGAGAAAGTTCCAACACAATTTCATTGTAACTGTTCCAAAGAGAGAGTAGAAAAAGCAGTGATTTCTGTTGGAAAAAAAGAGATTCAGAACATGATCGATGATGGAGAGCCAATTGAAGTAAACTGCCATTTCTGTAATACACATTATCATTACAGCGTGGATGATCTTAAGAGAATGTTAAATGAGGCAACAAGATAAGCCGTTTTAAATGTGTAGAATCCTGCTTTGCAGGATTCTTTTTGAATAATGGAGGAAAACTGATGAGAACAGCGAAGAATATACTTTTGTTTGTCTTCATACTGATCATAAGTTTGAATGTAACAGTATATGCACAGGAGAATGGAGAGAAGACAGAAAATCCGGTCAAGGTAACACAGGAAGCTGAGAATGATAAAGATGTGCTGTTTACGAATAGTAAAGGAGAGACAGTATATACATTGTCTGCAACTACAAGGGACAGAGAAGGTGCGATCATGATGCCGAAAGACCGTATTTTATGTCTTACTTCGGAGACGGTTGATCTAAGTGATATCGAAGTTTTGATCGATGATTCAAATGAACAGGCAAAAAAGGATCTTGAGGTTGAGCTTATATCTGCGTCTAAGAATACAGCAAAGATTTGTGTGAATTTTTCAAATCGGTATGTTTCCACGGATTTAAACTGGGATGGGAAGATTCTTGTAAAAAAAGGCAATGACGTGATCAGGGAGATTGCGATCGCTTACATGACACCATACATAAGAGATGTGCATGATACAGGATTTCAAACATTAAGTTCATGGTCTGGTACATGGGGCGTTTTAGATGGAGAGCAATATCGCTCCTCTGGGATTATTGATGTGTATCAGGATAATGCACAGATTTCTTTTACCTATCAGTCACAAGGAAATCAGGGAGTGAAAGCATTTCATTTATACCAAAGTGGGAATTATACATTTTCGGATGGATCATACGATATCAAGGCTCAGAATCAAGGTATCAAGGCTTATAATACAGTGAATATCCGTCTGAAACCAACTTATATCAAGCAGTTAAAAGAAGAACTGGTCAATGACCTGTATCAATACAGTTTAGATACAAAGCAGTGTGTGTTTGATGATCTGATGATTGAATATGAAGACGGATGTATCATCGGAGAAGTCACAGATTTTGTGAGACTAGGACATCAGGCAACGATCAAGCCGTTAGATAGGATGACATTAAAGGCAAATATAAAATCTACATCAAAGATTTTTCTTCAGTGGAAGAAACTTGATCGTGTCAGTGGTTATGCGATCTATCGTTATGATTCTGGGAAACAGCAATATAAAAAGATAAAAACAGTTTCAACACAGGAGACTTCCTATACAGATTCTAAGTTAAAATCTGGGAAGACGTATTGTTATAAGATTGTGCCATATCGTTCTATTACGTACACAGATGCTGGGAATTTATGCAAGGTTGTGAATGGTTCATCTTCCAATATCGCAAAATGTATCACAAAACCGGGGAAACCAGTGATAAAGGCAAAGAGATCGGGAAGAAGAATAAAAGTAAAGATTAAAAAAGTAAGCGGAGCCAGTGGATATAAAGTATATTTAAGGAAGGGAAAGAAAGGCCAGTATAAAGTTGTTAAAACATATAAAGGTAATCGGACCCGTACGTATAAGAGTCGAAAATTAAAAAGAAAAAAGACGTATTATGTGAAAGTACGTGCATATAAAACATATCAATCCAAGAAATACTTTGGAAAATATTCAAAAGCGAAAAAAGTCAAAATTCCAAAGAAGTGATGATGTGAGAAAAAAGACAGATGAGGTGATTCTTCTCATCTGTCTTTTTCGATTTACGAATTATTCTTTTTCGTCAGATTCTTCGGATGGAGTTTCTGTTTCTTGTGTTTCTTTTTCAGCTACGGATGGATCATCATCAGTATCTGTGATGTTGATAGAAACATAATCTCTGTCGTCTTTTGATGGTTCAGGGAAAATCTCATCATCATCAAAAGAGTCATCATCAAAAGATTCGTCATCGAAATCATCATCGGATACTTCTTTGATCTTTGCAATGATCGCTTTGATCTGATCACGAGCAACATATAAAATACCAGCAACGGTAGCGATGGCAGTGATCAGTTTAAAAAGGTCTTTTATGGTTTTCTTCATAACGAAAAACTCCTTTCTTTTTTATTATTATTTTATAATGAATCAAAAAAAAATGCAATGCAGGATTGACAAAATAAAATTTCATGATAAAATAAATCTGTAAAATAAAACTTTGCAAAAACAAAGGAGGAATAAAGTGAAACGTTTATGTGCAAAAGCGGCACTTGATCTTGTGCCAGATCATGGGATTATCGGACTTGGTGGTGGAGAGACGATCAGTTATCTTGCAGAAGATATCAAAGAAGCTGAGAAAGATGTCAAAGTTGTGACACCATCAGATCATACAGCACAAGTATGTAAAAAGCTTGGATTAGAAATTGTTGATACCAAAGAAGTAAAAGAGATCGAAATTGCATTTGACGGGTGTGATCAGGTTGATTCTGATCTTGATGCATATAAAAGTGGAGGCGGAATTCACACATTAGAGAAGATTATTGCAAAGATGGCAAAAGAATATGTATTACTGGTCGATGAAACGAAAGTAACAGATAAGTTAAATAATAAAGTACCAGTTGTATTAGATATTATTCCAGAAGCAGTGAACTATGTGACAAGTCAGGTGGAAGCAATGGGTGCAACAGTGAAGAAACGTGATGAACATTTACTGGAAGTTTATTATGACACTTTACCAGAACTAGAAGAGATTGACAAAAACTTAAAGATGATCACAGGGGTGATCGAGACATCATTATTTTATCAGGTTGCAACAAAAGCATTGGTTGCAGGTGAAGAAGGAATCAGAGTGATCAAGTAGGAAAGAAGGAAAGATAAGATGAGTACATGGGGAATTTTAGGTTGTGGAACAATTGCGAATGAGATGGCAGCAACATTTCAGAAGATGGGACATGAAATTTACGGAGTAGCCAATCGTACACCAGAGAAAGCAGAAAAGTTTGCAGACAAATATGGAGTAAAACATGTTTTTAAAACATACGAAGAGATGCTGTCAGATGAAAATATCGATATCATTTATGTTGCAACACCACATAGTATGCATTATGAAAATATGAAGCAGGCAGTCAATGCAGGAAAGCATATCTTATGTGAAAAAGCGATCACAGTGAATGCAGCACAGTTAGAAGAAGTGCTGGAACTTGCTGAAGAAAAAGGTGTGGTAGTCAGAGAAGCAATGACAATTTCACATATGCCTTTATATAAGAAATTAAAAGAACGAATCAAAGAAGGTGCGATCGGTAATACAAAGATGGTACAGGTAAATTTTGGAAGTAACAAAGGTTATGATTCTACACAGAGATTTTTTGCATTAGAAGCAGCTGGCGGAGCTTTATTGGATATTGGAGTATATGCAACAGCATTTGCGAGAACATTTTTAAGTGAGATGCCAAATACGATTCTTACGACTGTAGAATATTTAGAGACAGGTGCAGATGAACAATCTGGGATCATTATGAAGAATACAAAAGGGGAGATGGTTGTTATGTGTCTGACACTTCGTGCAAAACAGCCAAAACGAGGAGTTGTGACAGGTGATAAGGGATATATTGAAGTATATGAATATCCAAGAGCATGCAAAGCAACGATCACCAATACGGCAACTGGAGAAGTTGAGACAGTTGAAGCAGGAAAGACAGAAGATGCTTTAAAATATGAGGTAGAAGCAATGGAAGCAGCGATCGAAGGAAACTTGGAGGATGATTGCCAGATCATTACAAAAGATACGATGCGAATTTTAACAAGTATTAAGACACAGTGGGGAATGAAATACCCATTTGAATAAGGATCTGAGATAATCATATAAGAATTTATCAAAAAGAAATGTGCCAAACACACATTTCTTTTTTTACTGGACGAAGCTTTTGCTATCAGTTATACTTAATAAGAATGAAGCAGGAAGGAGCGGTAAGATGATCCAGATTTATAAGAATTATGAAGGACATAAAGAGTTAGAAGAATTAGATCATATCGAATTGGAATCATGGGTGATGATCACAGATCCAACGATGGAGGAACTCATGAATATTTCGAGAGATTATAAGATTGATATGGATGATCTTAAGGCAGCACTGGATACGGAAGAACGTTCCCGACTGGAGAATGAAGATGATTATACAATGATTCTTGTGAATATTCCGGTTGTAGAGGAAGAGGAAGGAAAGAAATGGTATGAGACGATACCGCTTGGGATTTTTATTACTAATAAGATCGTCTTTACTGTTTGTTTGGAGCAGACGAATATCTTAAAACAATTTGTTGATGGACTGGTATCAAATTTTTATACATTTATGAAGACAAGATTTGTATATCAGATTCTTTACAATAATGCAGCATTGTTCCTGTATTATCTGCGTGTGATCGACCAGAGAGCAAATCAAGTGGAAGATCTGTTGCATGAGACATATGAGAACAAAGACTTGATCCAATTGTATGATTTAGAGAAATGCCTAGTTTATTTTACAACAGCATTAAAATCAAATGAAGTAGTGTTGGAGAAATTAAGAAAACATATTGGCCTTAGACATTATGAAGAAGATGAAGAACTGTTGGAAGATGTCATCATTGAGAATAAACAGGCGATGGAGATGACGGATATTTATCATAATATCCTGCGAAGTACAATGTCTTTGTTTGGATCGATCATTGATAATAACCTGAATCAGGTTATGAAATTCTTGGCAGCGATCACGATTATTTTGGAATTACCAACGATGATCTCGGGATTGTATGGTATGAACGTCAATGGTGTTGGAATGCCGTTTGCGACGAAAGCATATGGGTTTGCAGCAATCTCGATTTTTTCTTTGATCGTCTGTTTGATCGCGGTGTATATTTTGAAGAAGAAACATATACTATAAGATATTGAAGAATCACACTAAGTGGTTCTTCATGTGTTTTAGGGCGTTTTTTTCCAGACGGCTGACTTGTGCCTGGGAAATGGCGATTTCGTCTGCAACTTCTGTTTGTGTTTTTCCTTCAAAGAATCGCATTTTGATAATATCATATTCTCGATCTGGAAGATGTTCCATTGCTTCTTTTAAGGCAATGGATTCCACCCAGCTATCTTCTTTGTTTTTTTTATCTTTTACCTGATCCATAAGGTAAAGAGTATCACCTCCATCCTGATAAACAGGTTCATAAAGAGAAAGAGGGGTTGCGATCGCATCAAGTGCAAATAAAACATCTTCTTTTTTCATATCGATTTCTTTTGCAATGACGTCGATCGTAGGCTCATGATTTAATTTTTTGGTAAGAACTTCTCTTGCATTGATCGCTTTATATGCGGTATCACGAAGAGAACGACTTACACGCATACTATGATTATCACGAAGATAGCGTTTGACTTCACCAATGATCATGGGAACAGCATAAGTAGAGAATTTCACATTTAGATTCCGGTCAAAATTATCAATAGCTTTCATAAGACCGATGCAGCCAACTTGAAAAAGATCATCTGCATTTTCATTACTTCCTGAAAATCGTTGGATGATACTGAGAACAAGTCGTAGATTTCCTTTGATATAATGTTCTCTGGCAAGAAGATCACCTTGCTCGATCCGCTCAAATAAATCTTCTTTTTCTTCTTCAGAAAGTAAAGGGAGAGAAGAAGTGTTAACGCCACAGATTTCTACTTTTTTTCGTGCCATAATAAGTTCCTCCGTTTGTGATTCGTATAATAAAATCATGTACAGATCTGGTGGAATTTATACGTTGAAAAAAATGGAAGAGGAAATTGACTTATATTTTTTCAGGTGCTATGATGAGGATAAATACGATCAAAGGAGAGTAAAGATGAAGAAGATATTAGCATCGCTTATGATGGTTGGACTTATTTTTTGTCTTGGTGGATGCAACGTTCCATGGATGAAACAAAAGACAGAGAAAACGAAGGCTGCGAAAGTTATTCAGGCAGATAAAGTTGAAGGGACAATGAAAGGAATGAAATTAAAGGTTGGTGTATCGAATGATATGGCACCATTTTCATATTATGATAGTGAGCAGAAGAAGATCACAGGGTTTGATATTGATCTTCTTGATAAACTTAGTGAATATCTGGGCTTTGAATATGAATTATATCCAATGAATATGAAGAAATTAGAGCAAAAGATCAAGAACAAAGAATTAGATCTTGCAATCGCAGGAATTTCAATCACAGATGAAAGACAGAGAGAGTTTTCATTTACAGACACTTATTATGAAACATATCTTCAGATCGTGGTCAGAAAAGACAGCCAGATCACAGATCGTAAGGAGATTACAGAGAAGAAGGTCGGTGTTGTAGAAGGAACATCCAGTGCACAATATGCGGAGGATTATTTGTCAGAGGATAACAAGATCACATATTATAAAAACATTGCAAAAGTATGGAACGATCTTGAAAAAGGAACGATCGATGCAACGATTTATGATACAACAGGAATCCAGAATTATATGCAAGAACACGCAGATAATACGAATCTTAGTGTGTTGAATGAACAACTTAATTCTGAGGAAAGTAATTATGGGATTATGTTTGTGAAGGGATACAAATATCTGGATCAGTTTAATGTAGCACTTCAGGTTCTCAATAATGATGGGACGTATCAGAAGCTTAAGGAGCAGTGGATCAAGACAAAAGAATAAAAGATAAGAAAATGGCAGGAACTATATGTAAGATGAAAAGTTCCTGCCATTTTGTTTGTTAAGAAAGGCTCTTGTAAGATTCAAAGTGTGAGTGTATGAAGCCATGCAGATTCTTCCTCGTTAAGGTGTGGAGAAAGTGTATCATATACGAACTGCTGGTAATCAGTTAACAATTGTTTTTCTTTTTCGTTAAATAAAGAAAGGTCAACACCGTCAAGATCGATCGGTACAAGTGTCAGGGGTTCGAAATGAAGGAAAGCACCGTATTCATTTTGCTGCCATTTTTTACAGATCAGCATATTTTCTGTACGGATTCCGTATTTTCCAGGAACATAAACACCTGGTTCATCTGTGATGACCATACCTGGCTGTAGTACTGCGTCAAGATTTTCGGGATTCGATCTCCAACGAAAAGCGTTTGGACCTTCATGAACACCAAGAAAATATCCAACACCATGTCCGGTTCCACAACGATAATCAACGCCATCTTCCCAGAGAGGTTCTCTTGCAAGAATATCAAGATTACTTCCTCTGCAGCCAAACAGGAATTTTGCATTGGCAAGAGTCAGCATAGATTTTAATACCAGTGTAAAGTATTTCCTTTCTTCCTCTGAAATTGGTCCAAGAATAAAAGTTCTTGTGACATCGGTTGTACCACCATAATATTGTCCACCGGAATCAATGAGAAGCATACCTTCAGCTTTGACATCGACATCGGATTCTTCAGTGGATTGATAATGCATCATTGCAGCATGATCTTTATAAGCACAGATCGTTTCGAAACTAGGGCCCATGTAATCGGGGAGTTTTTTCCTTTCTTCCTCGAGATGGTCAGAGATCATACGTTCTGTCATAGGGATTTTTCCGACGTTTTTCTTAAGCCAGTACATAAATTTTGTCATAGCGATCCCATCATTGATATGGCATGCTTTCAAATGATCGATCTGAATGTCATTTTTTATAGCTTTCATTAGTTCTGTTGGATTCTTATCTTCAATGATCTTGCATTTGAATAAGAGATTATAATGCAGATAGTTTGTAAGATCTGGATTTAACAAAACAGTTTCATGTTGGTCTTTTAAGAAAGCACTAACTTCTGTGTAATCGAGGATGGAAATGCCGTGTTCCTTAAATCGTTGAAAAGCAACTGCTGAAATACAATCTTTTCGAAGAAAAAGAAAACATTTGTCTATCGTGATCCATGCATAACTATAAAATAATGGAGTACATGCAATGTCATCTCCACGCAAGTTAAAAAGCCATGCAATATCAGGAAGAGAGGATAAGAAAAATGCATTGGCATCAAGTTCTTTCATTTTTTCTCTGACACGTGCCAGTTTTGAATCAGTATGTTCTCCACTGTATTTGATATCATGACGGTAAATTGTGGATTTTGTGATCGCGGGGCGATCATCTTTGGCCCAGAGTTCTTCTACAAAACGAAGATCAAAACGAAAAGATGCACCATGCTGCTTCACTAGTTTTGCGATTTTTTTTCCGTAAGAAGCTGAGATCGTAAAGCCGTTTACCCCAAGTGTATCACCTTCCTGCAGGTGCTCTTTCAAAAATTCAAGAATCGTAGGAACACTAGAAACCCCTTGTTTCATCAATGTGATATCAGAAGAGATCTGTCCTTCGGCCTGCGTAAAATAACGTCCATCAGTCCAAAGCCATCCTTCTTCGCATCCAGCAAGAAAGGTACCGGCAGAACCAGTAAAACCAGAAATGTATTGTCTGCATTTAAAGTAATCATCTACGTATTCGGATTGATGCGGATCTTCACTTGGAACAAGATAATAAGAAACCTTTTGGTTTTTCATTTGTTCGCGAAGTTTCATAAAATTTAGATTCATGTCCAAAAACCTCCATTTTGTCATATTAAAATCCTGAAAATATATGTTTTATATGAGATTTCAGGATCGGTTTATGTTAATTATAGTAGATGAATAGGGATTCGTAAAGAAAAAGCAAATGTAAAAATATATGGTATTTTGTCAAAAAAGTTGAAAAAAATAAAAGAAATACGGTATAATCGGGATTGAACAAATATAAAAGTATAAAGGAGAAACTTATGAAGAATTTACTAGTTGCTCAGTCAGGAGGACCATCTGCAGCAATCAATGCGACGATCACAGGAGTGATCGATGCTGGAATTGAGAGTGGACGTGTGGGCCATGTTTATGGTGCTCTGAATGGAATTAAAGGTGTGCTGAACGAGAATTTTGTAAATCTCGATGAAGTATGTGACACAAAAGAAAAAAGAGATCTATTAGCGATCACACCGGCAGCGGCGCTTGGTTCCTGTCGATGGAAACTGGGGGATCCCAAAGAAAATGCAGAAGAATTTGAAGAGATCATCCGTATTTTAAGAAAGAATGACATAGGATATTTTATATATACTGGTGGAAATGATTCTATGGACACCGTATATAAACTGTCTGTTTACTGTGAAGAACATAATATTGATGACATTAAGGTAATGGGAGCTCCAAAGACGATCGATAATGATCTTGGAGAGACTGACCATTGCCCTGGATTTGGTTCTGCAGCCAAATTTATCGCGACTGCGTTTACCGAGATTGCGTGTGATTGCTTTGTTTATGATGTCCCATCCGTAACGATCGTAGAAGTTATGGGAAGAAATGCAGGATGGTTGACTGCCGCATCTGCACTTGCAAGGATCGAAGGGCGAAAAGTTCCTCAGTTGATCTATCTTTGTGAGAAAGCATTCGATGAAGATCGATTTATTGAAGATGTAAATGAAGCATTAAAAAAAGAAAATAACATCATTATTGCGGTAAGTGAAGGTGTAAAAACTGCTGACGGAAATTACGTTGGAGAAGAAACAAAATCAGGAAAAGAAGATGTATTTGGACATAAATATCTTTCTGGTGTCGGTAAATATCTGGAAGGACTGGTAGGAGAGAAGATCGGATGTAAAGTCAGATCTGTAGAATTAAACATCCTTCAGAGATGTGCTGGATATATGTTAAGTGAGACTGATATCATGGAATCAAGAAATCTTGGAGCATTTGCAGCTGTCAGTGCGATTCGCGGAAAGAGTGGAAAAATGTCTGCAGTGCGAAGAATTTCAGATGATCCATATCAGGTAGAAATCGTACTTTCTGATCTGTCAAAGATTGCGAATTATGAAAAGAAAGTTCCGATGGAATGGATCAATGAAGAAGGGAATGATATTAAAGACGAATTACTGACATATTTAAAACCGTTGATCCAAGGTGAAGTACAGATTCCATATGAAAATGGAATTCCAAAACGATTTATTTTATAAAAGACAAGAAAGAATCCTGCTGTACAGGATTCTTTCTATTTAAGTTCATATGGAATGTCAGGTCTTTTGTTTCTTGGTTTTACAGGCTTTTTTGACGATTGTGAGATGAAATAATGATTGATCTCTGCACCGATAAAAAGCATCATCATACAAAAATACAACCAGAACAAAGTTAACAAGATACTGGTCAATCCTCCGTACATAGTACTAAAGAAAGAAAAATTATCAAAATACATTGAAAAGAAAAATGATAATACAAACCATGCAGCAGAACTAAAAAATGCTCCAGGAAGGATCTGCTTTGTTTTGAAATTTTCACTCGGTAAAAAACGATACATAATGATAAAAACGACCATAAATGTAAAAAATGCAAGGAAAAAACGGATCGTTGCAAAAAATACATGTTTATTCTCGAGGACTGGTTCAAAGCGATATAACTGAATGAGCAGGGAATTACCAAATAATAAAAGAATCAGACCGAATAATACTGCGATCGCGAAAAGTCCAATATAAATACTTGAGATAAAACGCAAAACAAAATAGTTTCTCTTTTCAGGAATTTCATGAATCGTATTAAGTCCAGTCATCAAGGATAAGATCCCTTTGGATGCAGACCACAATAATGTAAGAATTGTGATCGACATATACGTAGTAGTAAGTTTTCCGTTTAAAGATCGGATGATCGGGACTACCATACCACTGTACTTTGGTGGAAGATAGGTGCGAACCAGTTCGATCATATCATTCGGTGTGATCGGAAAATATCTTGTAAGACTAAGCAATACGATCATAAATGGAAAAAATGATAGGATTGTAAAGAATGCAGCCTGCGCAGAAAACGCTGCTCCCGTTCGGTCATTAACCGGCCGGCACTGACAAATGATGGTCGGCTGCACAACAACAGCTCTGCTGCACCAGGCCGTATACCCCTTGACCGCAATGACTGCAGAAGTGGATGTGCTGCACGACCGGCCTGACGGAGCAGGAGCACAAACCCGCCCAGAAGAATGACAATAATAATGAATGCAATAAACATACGTTCCTCTCCCTGATTCAGTCGCCACCGAGCGTCTTTTCCAGCTCTATCTCTTTTTCCGGCATCTTCACCACCCACTCACGTTCAGTACGCTGCATCTGTTCACGTACCTGCTGGCGGGCACCACGACCACCGGCAACCGCTTCCCGGACAGCCTCATCCAGTTCCCGGCTTTCCCGTTCTGTACCGTCACGCAGGCGGCGCTCATCATCGGCAGATAACAGCGGATCACGTTTATCTTCATCTTTCTGTGGTGCCACCGACAGCAGCTCACGCCGGGCCTGTTCCGCCAGTTCACGGGCGGCTTTCTCCTGCACCTCCGCCAGCTTCTGCTGCTCATCCGGAGGCAGCGTAATGGGGTCTTCCGCCTTTGCCGCCGTTTCGGCGTCCGCCACGTTACGCAATGCCCGACTCAACTCGTCAGGCTCTGTGATACGTCCCCCGGTCAGCCGGACAGCATTGAGCAGGCGCTCTTCGCCGTGCAGGCGTATCACCACCCCACTCTCCGGATTCTCCTGCGCCAGTCGCAGTGCGGCTTCTGCACTGTCAGCTATCAGTGTCTGACCATTCCGGCTGGCCTGTAGTCCGGCAAACTGCGCATCTTCTCCGCCACGCAGCCGGGACTCTTCGCTGAGCACCACGCGCATCCCGTCATCCTCAATACGAATTTCCGTCAGCAGCGCCCCGGCTTCTTTTCCGTGGCGGCTCCACACCGGAAGAGCCACATACGGTGTCGGGTATTTTTTACCGGCCGCAATAAAGCGGGCCATCGTTTCACCCTCCAGACCGTTTTCCACCAGCACCCGGCGGCCCAGCGCCGTTTCATCCAGCCGCGAGGCTGTGGCCAGCAGGCGGTTACCGGTGTCGGACTCGCGGTCACTTTTCTCGTGCAGCAGGTCGTGGGCGGTTTTGCCTCCGTCAGACTGCCGGACCTGTTGCTGCCAGTCCTCAAGGTTGTCCGTGTACACCTGGACATGCTCCTTTGCACGTGACAACGTCACATAGGTGGATTCCAGGGACGCCATTCTCTTCCTGCCGCCTTCGGTGCCGGTCAGGGCAATGGCAAAACGCTCGCTGGCTCCCTGCACACCATACACCGTCAGGGCATAAGCGAGGTCAATATGACGGTCCTCCGTCATGGACTGCGGGTCGACAATTTTCTCCTGCTCACCCTGACGAAAGCGGATAGCCCCCTCCTGCGTGAATCCGGCCACCTCCCACAGACTGTTGGCCACATAACCCCGATCAGTATCGGAGCGGGTAAAACGTACCCGGTCTCCCTGGCTGAGGGTCAGTTCACGATGGGTGAAGAGGGAAATATCCTGTGCAGTGTTCTGCTGCGGTGAAATCAGAACCGATTCACCGTCGGTATTACGCAGGGTGACCACACCGTCCTGTGGGTTTACGTCTGCTACCGTCCAGTAGCGTTCATTCATCATCGCCACCGCCCCGGTGTATTCCGCAAAGGTTTCAGCCGCACGCAGGGCGTTGTCCGGCACCCGTAGCGGCTCCAGCACGGTGAACGTACGTTCTTCTGCGCCGGTATCACCTTTCTCATGCCGGGCGGCATGAATGGCCTCATTAATGGCATGCCGGTCGGCGTTAAGTTCAGCCACAATCAGCGTCTGCTGCTGAGCCTCCGGGGTACGTCCCATCCAGTCATCCCGGATGGCTGCAATGATGTCGGTACGCGCCGGTGACAACTGCTCAGGTGTCTGCGTCTGTTCACCTGTAACGTTATTGTCCTGCTCCTGGCCCTTTTTCGACTTGCGGATTTCCATAACGGACTTTTCCGGTATCCATGCCCCGGCCTGTCGCGGAACCTGTAGTGGGCTGACGTCCTCCACCTGGCGAAGGGATGTCTCCACCTGCCCGGCGATAATGCTTTCAATTGCCGGGCGCAGCGCCGGGGTCTGACGGACAATCTCCTGCATCACCACCGTATCGATGGCACTGCGCTGTTGTACCAGACGGAACGGCTGACCAGTGGAAACAGCCTGCAACTGCGCGGTGTCCCCGCTGGAGACCATTCGCCCGCCACCGGCGGCAACCAGCTGATAGAGCTCTGCCATATCACGGTTGCCCACCATCGAACTCTCATCAGTCAGGAACAGGATGTTGCGAAAGTCAGGAGTTTCCCCGGCCTGAATGGCCTGGCGGGTTTCACTGAGGAAACTGGCCAGCGTGCGTGCCTCCACTCCGGCCTCCCGCATCTCATGCACGGCCCGGTGCGTGGGGCCCAGGCCGATGACCTGCGGGCGCACGGATTCAGACAGGGTGTTCAGGGCACCCATCACCGCCTGGAACTGAGTGGTTTTCCCCACCCCGGCGTAACCCTGAATGGCCATAAAGCGGTCGGTATTCTCCAGCACCGTTCGCGTGGCTTCCCGCTGGCCTGCTGTCAGACCTGACAGTACCGAAGCAGGCGTCAGCGACATCAGGGGCTGCACGGCATCCTTACCCTCAGCAATATGGCGGATGATGCTCTTTTCCATCTCATACGCCACCCGCGGAACCAGCACCCGGTTTCCCGCTCCGGCAACCGAATCCAGCTGAATCAGTTCCCCGCTGCTCACCTGCCGGGCAATTTCAGCCCGGACATCAGCCAGCGGCTGGCCGGATTTTACCGCCTCTGACAACAGAGCTATTTCACTGAGGTGTACCTGTCCCTGCTGTGCGCGCGGGATGGACAGATTCACCGCCTGCTCTGCATCCGACATCAGCCGCTCCCGGCTGGCCTGTATGGCGGTATCCAGATTTGTCTCGCCAGTCGACTGGCGGAGCTGGTCACTGGCAAGCCGGACGGCAGACACACTCTCCACTTTACGCGCAGCCTTCCCGGCCTCCAGTGGCGTATAAATCCGGATGTCACCGCCGCTCTGCGCCAGCGCGTTCAGGACCTGTTTATTCAGTGCTCGTGGCCCGACCGCGGCCAGTACCGTGCGTGATGCGCTGGAACCCTCCCCGATTCCCTCCACATAATCATGGGCCAGCTTCACGGCCCGCTCAGTGGGCAGGCGCAACTCCCGCTCACCACTGCGCAACCGTATCGCACCGTTTTCCAGAGCAGTCACCGTGAACTGCTCCTTCGCTTTGATGGCCCCCTTCAGCTCACGACCCAGCGCCCTGACGCGGTCCCCCTCTGAAACTGCCAGCGTCCGGCTGCGGTACAGGCTCCAGCTGCCGTCAAGCTGCGGGACCTTCAGCGTCAGGCGACTGCCGTCTTCTCCCAGCAGAACCAGGCTGTTGGTGGCCTCAGCCACACGGTCAATGGTGTGACGTGTCATCATTTTCTTCTCAGCGTCCCAGTGCTCCATCACCATCCCGGCCCGGTAGTTATCACGCTGATGGCGGGTTTTGCTGTCCAGCCACACAGGCTCCAGTACCTGCAGTGTCATCTGCTCCCGCCCCAGTTCTCCGGCATCGCGCCGTGACCCGCGAATGATATCCGTCAGTTGCTGCTGTTCCCGGGTACCGGTCACCTGGGCCACCACATCCCGCCCTTCCGCCGACAGGCGCACATAGTCCTGTGCCAGCTGGCCATAACGGCTTCGCTTGTCCGCCTCGCTGACCAGTCGCACCTCCGGCAGTTGTGTGCCATAAAACCGGTACTGCGGGATACCGGCTTCTTTCAGCACAGACAGGGCATTCCCCGTTCCCTGCCGGTTCTCTGTATCCATGAATATCAGTTGCGCCCCGGCACTGAGCGCCTTTTCCTGCAGCAGCACCGTCTCTTTCAGCGACAGCCGCTCAGCACGGTCAACGATGACCGTTCCCTGCACCGGCAATACGGTGTCTGCGTTCATCTGCGAGCGCAGCATCACATGGCCTGCCAGATGCGGGCTTTCTGACATAAACAAGCCACTGCGACCGTCGGCTGCAATCACCATCACCTCACGGCCCTGTGAACGGGCCATCATGGCCACGTCTTCCGTGCGCTCACGCAGGGCCTGCGCGCCTCCGCGACCACTGAGAATGGCCACCGGGCTTTTGTCCTGCGTCAGAACAGAGACAGCATCACCTGCCGGTATATCGCGTTCCTGTGCCCGTTCAGGAAAGAGCAGCACGGTCTGTTCCTGAATGGCCGTGCGCGCCAGCTGATGGACGCTGAGTTCATTCAGCAGGTGGATATCAGAGGTGAATATCCCCTTCTCACGGTCCAGAGGGATAAGACGCTGCCCTTCAATCGCGGCATCGATGCCGGCCCGGGCCTGCTCAAACAGACCGGGTGCGGAAGGCAGACGGTTGACCGTACCGGCCAGCATCTCCGACCAGGTGAACTGGACCTTTTTCTCCGACAACGCCGAAATCGTGTCGCTGACAGCTTTCCGCACCTGCTCGTCAGCAATCTCGCCGGAAGACGCGCCTCCCGACAGGTCCGGCGCATGTATACCGCTATGCCCACCTGCAACAGGACCAGGAGCCTCCACGCGCGCCTGCGCCTGCCTGATGTAGCCATCGATATCAAATTTTTCATCGGCCAGCCGCCGGTGCCAGTCAGCTTTCAGTAGCTCCGGGTCGGCCCAGGCTTTGGCCTGACGGGTATCGAGCGCGGCAACGTCACGGGATTTGGCGGACGCGTCCGGGCCGGCGGCCTCCCGGATGGCCTGACTGCGTGAGGAAAATACATCGACAGGGACATCCTTCAGCTCCCACAGACCATTCTTTCCGGCCGCGACAGTTTCAAATCCCATCGACTCAACGTCTTCACGTAAAGCAGAACGATACAGGTTTCCCAGCGCTATCTTGGTGGCATACAGATTCTCGGAGAAACCCGTTTTCATGCGGGTATCACTGGCCAGCGATCGCCATTTTTCATCAGCGAACGTGGCGTTAAAGACCAGAGCGTGGGTATGCAACTGCGGATCGAGGTCACGGGACGTATCATGGTTATAGAGTGCGGCCACCATGTTGCCGGTCAGTACTGTTTCCGTTTTACCCTCTTCTGTAATGCGCGCGCTGACCAGCTTCTCAACCTCCTGCATCACCACCGCTACAGCCCGGTTATGCGCCTCAATAAAGCGCCGATCTTCCCCGACCAGCGCCATGACGGAGACACTTTTGGGGGCAGAAAACGTCAGGTCGTAGCCGCTGCGGTGCTTATTCACACCATTTACCATACGGGAGAGATCTGAACCGTCCGGAAGTTTACCCTGACGCACAGCATCCATATCAGCACTGGCGACTTCCCCCTTCAGTCCCAATTTCTCCGCTCCCTCACCCATCCAGCGGGACTCCAGTGAACCGCTGGCGTAGTAGTTGTCTTCATGACTGTAGTAGCCCGCATCACCCTTAATGGAGGAAATGGAGAGCATCAGAACACCTCCCTGTCGTCATCAAAATCACGCGCTTTATCTGTCGCATGATTGATGTTGACCTCTTCCCTGCGGGTCATATCGCGGGTCTGATGTGAAGCCTGAACCCAGGCCTCATACGCTTCAGAATCCACCACCTCACCATCGCTGTTCAGACCCGGAGGAACGTCCTTAGGTAAATCCTGTTCAATATCCCGTTCAGTCCCTCCGGTGGAGACTGAGCCCCCTTCAGTTACAACAACAGTGGATCCCGTGTTTTTGGTATCTGCATCGCCGGCAGCGTTTTCTGTCTGTAATGTGCGCGTCTCAGGAGGTGTGTTCGTTTCCGCAAGAACAGCAGCCACCCGGCCGGCAGAAGGAGGGGGCGTATTCGACAGATTACTCTCCGGAACAGCCTGAATTAACGACGCCCCTTCGAACAGGCCGGCAAACTTATGCCTCTCTTCTTCTGTGCGACGGGTAATTTCATCTTCAAGCATCTGATCCAGACTGGTCTGTACATCACGCAACAACAGCGAGTCAGCCACTTTGGGCATCGCCTCATACTTCATTGTCAGTTTCACCACCGGATAACTTCCCGGCAGGGTGACAAAACACTGCAGGTCGTTCAGGGACTGCACATCGGAGTAGCTGACAATACTGACGCGTTCTTCTTCCTTGCCAAAAGAAATCCCGTCACGCACCTGTTCATGACCAAAGCTGGTCTGTTCACTGAATTTTTTTCGCCAGGTTTCACCGATATCTTCCTCCACAAACTTCGCAATCTGGGCGCTCGGGGAGCGGAAGAAGAATTTGGTATTCAGCAGGTCAAACAGCGCCGCCGCCGCTTTCGGGCCGTAAATTTCTTCCAGCTGTGCGAAGCTCTGGAAGCCCAAGACAAAACAGCCGCCAAACTTACGCGCCTCCGAAATAATTCGTGGCAGAGTCGGTAATTTGTGCAAAGAAGCCAGTTCGTCATAAAAAAACCAGACACGTCGCTGGCGGTTCGGCCCCATCGCCAGCAGACTGGTGGCTGCAATACTTAGCCACAGTGAAATCAATGGCTTAAGAGACTCATGGTTCTGTTCGTCGGAGGTAATAAAGAGCCAGCCATTTTTCGATTTATCGGCCTGGCCCTTCATCCATTCCCGGATGGTAAACTTTTCGCGTCCGGGCCTGTCGATACCCTGCAGATAACGCATCGCCTTGACGTAGTTAGTCAGCACGCTGCGGATGGAAATGGCGGTCTTCTCAATCTTACCGTCAACTAGGGTGGAAGCGGGCGTGCCGGCAAGAAACGTTCTCAGTTGATCAAGCTGAATAGCCAGCAGAGTGCGCAGGAATTTATTGTAGCTGCGGTCTTCATCCCTGCGCATGCGTTCTGCGCCTTCCGCAAAGATGGTACGCGCACTGCCCTGCCAGAACGGATCTTCACCACTGCTGGCCGGGATCAAGGTTGCACTGGCATTCTCCAGTTCGGAAATCGTACGGCACTCTTCCCACAAATCCCAGTTGGGGCAACGGGCATCCAGCGCATTAAGCACTTTATCCCGGGATTCATCGTAGAAATCCTCAATGAACGTACAGCCCTTGTCGTAGATAATGACCAGGTCCCCCCTGTCGCGCAGTTGCTTCATAATCTTGCGCATCAGAGTGGACTTACCGGTCGATACAGTACCGTGCATGGACATATTCTGTATCTCAGAATCCAGCTTCAGCGGCAGGTCATCGATGCGGATATCGGATGCTTCCCCACGTTTTTTCATCATCCGGGCAACGTCTTTTGGTGACTCACTGAGAGCGCGGCCCCCGATGATTTCATCCTCACTCTGCTGGCGACCGGTGCGCCCGATATACCAGTACACGGCGAATGTGGCCACAAAGGCGACCAGCAGCGCGGCGCAACCAGCAATAATCAGCTCCTGCTTCAGCAACTGACCGCAATATACGGTGTAATCATCATTCAGTATCTGACGTGCACTGTACTGCAGCTTATGTTCGTAATAACGGATGGTATAGACAGGCTGACTCACCATTTTTTCCGTAAAAGGTGAAATCATCCGGACAAACCAGTAAATAATACCGTTGGTCAGATTCTGGATGCTTATTCGCATCAGCAGAACGGCAATACCAAATAACACCGTGCCCATGATAACGTAATAAGAAATCAGATTATTTATTTGCAGGAACATTTTCAGGCGCATAAAAGCGACCTGACCGCCCTGCGTTAAATCGCGAGGATTCAGGCTCATAATATTTTCCGGAGAATAATACTTAGTGAAGATACTTCAGAAAGAAACCTTCACGAACAGAACGCGTTAATTCTGATTGCGTCAGAGAATAAAATAACAGGGAAACGTTTTAATACGGGTGGCCACTGGCCACCCGGAAAGTCTTACAAGATATTAGCAACTGATTTCGCCAGTTGATCTTCAAGAACGGGTTTGGCTTCTTCAAATTTGAGATTAACTTTATTAGCGGAAGAGACAATACGCGTCTGGTATTTATGCTGATTGCCTGTCTGCGTACTGGTCTGAACCTTATATCCGGATGTTCCTTGTTTCAGCGCAGCTACATTATCGGTCTGGACAGTGGCATTCGTTTTTTCAGAAATCTGAATATCTGTGACCATGGTGTAGTTAATATCTTCAACCATCGCATCAGCGGCCATACCCACGAGACCGGCAGCAAGACCCACACCTAATGTCGCCCCCGCAGAGTTGGAGTTATAGGCCGTAATACCTGCCCCTAACGCAGCTCCCATTGCTGCCCCCTGATACCCCTGACTCAGGAATCCCTGGGCTGTGCGCAGATCCATTTTATCGGCTTTGAGGACATTGGCCTGTATCCAGTAATACGCGCTGTCCGGCGCGGATGTCACAGTATACCCTTTATCCTGAAGCGCCTTAGTCACTTTCGCCTGCAGACCGGACATGTCTTTGTCGGAGGTATTCTTTATCTGAAGATATACGGTTTTCTGCGAGGACGGTTCAAGCCAGATGGTTTCACTCATCTGGGTTTTCACTTCAAGATTACGTTTCTTGATTGCTGTACTCATCGCTCCACAACCAGACAAGACCAGAGTGGAAGACAATATGGCGGTCACTGCCATTAACTTAATGTTTTGTTTCATATTTTATCATTTCCGTATAAGTGGCATGATATCTTTCATGCTCAGAAGTGCTGCTATCATTCCTCCCTTCTCAGGAGGTAATGGCTATCTTATAACCAGAAATATACCCGCATCAATATCACAGCCAGAGTTGGTTGTTTTTTAGGCTCTCATAGTAAAAGTCCGATGAATAACTTATTTCGGGGATGCCGAAATAAGCTCTTTAATTTTCGATAAACTACTGACCACTGCTGGGGTCATATATCTGGATAACGACATTTGAAACGACATCATGCAGATGAGATATGTAACAAACCATGAAAAACCAAGCCCCGAAATAACCCCTTCACCAGAGAGTAGTAAACCTACACCTATAATCAGGTTTATAACCACAAGAAATTTCCAGTACTGTTTAAGCTTTCTCATTAACAATTTTACAATTAGGGAATCACCTTTATCCACCTCATTAATCGACAACATTATGCTGACAGGTTGATATAAAGAAGGGACAAACACGGCTGAGAAAAACAAAATTCCACCTGCAGACAAAATGCTTATACCAATTAATGCCTCATGATCGTATCTGTAGATGATGAAGTGACATAAAATCATTACCAACTGAATAATTATTACCACTTGCATTCTTTTTAATATAATTTTCATTACATCAGAGTTTTTTGGTATTTCATAATCACTTTCTTTTATTTTCTCAATCAAAGAGCTAACATCCTGCTCTAACACTGATTTCCTCATACTCTCACCTTACGTCTTTCCATTAAATCTATTACTCATGTCATTTTTGATTTGTTTAATATTTTCATCATGACTAATTACAAAGTCATTTTTATAGAATTTCTGTCTTTCATTTTCTGCCTTTTGAGCGTCATCGAATGCTTTCTTACCCTGGTCATGTTCATTCTGCAAGTCTCTGTATTCCTTACCGGAAGGTTCTCCAGATGAGATCACAGTATTTTTTTCATCATTGACCTGTGATTCAACATTACTGCGTTGATTCTGGACATCCGTAGCCACCACACCCTCTGCTTTTACGCCGTGCTGCGCAGCGCTATTTTCCATGTCAGCCTGCTGTTCACGGTATTCTCCCTTCAGGTCAGAAGCCACTGTTGGTGCCGATACGTTCCCAATCCCGTCTCCGGTACGACCTTTGTTCTGCTCAAATTGCTGTAACAACTGCGGCTTTATGCGCTCTTCCACAAAAGCCTGCACCAGTCTTTCGCGTTCTGCCCGCACTTCCGGGCTGGCAGTGTCAGAAAGCAGCTGGTCAGCCTCTCCCGGACGCTGGCTGGTGACATACCCGACAAACTCCTGCGAGTAGTTCTGGTTAATGTTCGCACTGTTGTTCTCTGCATAGCTGGCCAGCCGGGCATACTCATGGCTACGGGTAACGGCATCATTATATTGTGACGCCTGACTCTTCAGGCTGGAGAAGGTGGACGACAGCTGGCTGGCCAGGGAAGCTGACTCATTGTCTGTATGACTACCACTGTCAGTGACACGGCTGGAGGCCACCACATCCATTGCATCGCGAAAATCTTTAAGCTCCTGAGCACTGAACCCTTTACTGCTCCCGCCCTGGCGGGTCAGATCGGAACTGGTCCCGTGCGAAGATCCACTTCGGCCAGCGTATCTGATATGCCCTTCAGCAGAGCCTTTAAGTCCTGTTGCCAGTCCACCAATTTTACCCAGGATGTGACGGTCTGTATCAAATGAAACCTGAAAGCCTCCACCTGCACTCGCCTCCTGACTTTTTGTCGCGGCTTCCCTCACGGCTTCAGCCAGACTGACATTTTCATCACGGGCATAGCGGTTACCAATCGACAGAATGGTATTCAGCGCTTTGGTCAGATTGCTGCTGGTCGAGGTGTCGCTGCCTGCCACGGTGGTATCGCTGTTACCCCGCTGCTGACTCCACTGGCTCATCTGCGACGCGGCCAAGCTGGATGTCTGCGACAGGCTGTAAGTGAGGCTTTGCGCTTCACTCATGGCATCACGTTGTTGCTGTTGCCAGCTGCTCGTTGCGGTTTTACCCAGCGCAATATCGACCGGCAGTTTTGAAATCGCTTCTGTGGTGTTGTAGACCGACTGCCCGGAGGTCGTCAGCGTCTTCATCGCCCCACTCTCCAGCTGACTGGTCATATGGCCTTCACGATGGCTGTAGTTGGTGTCCCACTTGTTACCCTGTACGTTCCCGGTTGTCATATTGTTGTAGTGCCAGTTACCGTCAATGGCCTGAGACGACGATTGCGTGGAGGCTGACTGCAGGGTCTGTCCCAGATAGTTACCTGCCTGCGACACTACCTGCCCCAGCCCTTTCACCATCCCGTAAGCGATGAACGGGATGGACAGCGCCAGCCAACCGGCGGTTGTGCCAATATCTGAGTAGGTATTCTGTATCTGGTCAAAGTTCGCCAGCGTTACTGCCGTCCCGCTGAGCTTACCCTGCAGATAGAAGTTCATGGCATGGTTCAGGATGGAGAACAGAATGGGCCACATCTGCAGATAGGCAATGGTATAGACATAGCCTTTAATAATGGTCCAGGACAAAGAGCTCACCACCGCAAGCACTATCAGTACAGGGAAAAGCGCTATTGTCATGCCCAGCAGTACGCTGTACATCACCGGCAGTGTGTTAGCCGCAATGGACGCACTGGTCGCCTGCGACAGTCGCATTTTGGCCATTGAGGTCTGCGTGGCCACATTTACCAGCCCTGCCGTGTCCCCGCTCAGTGCGGAGAAACTCTCCAGCCCGCTGCGCAGACCGTTCATTATCACATTCTTCCGGATGATCTCCGTGGAGGTCAGGGAAGTACGATGGAAATAGTTATAGCTGTCACCCAGCATTTCAGTGAACAGCGCCGATTGCGCCCCGTTCGTCTGACCAAATACCTGGTCAGTGAAACCGTGCAGCGTATTCAGGATCTGTTGCAGAAATGGGGATGTATTCGCCCCGGAAATATCACCGGAGTCCGTGTTTATTCTGGTGGCGGCCTGTTCACAGGTCAGAAAATTTCGATTTTTATCGTAGAGCCCGCGCAGCGGACTCGGACGACTGAAGATCAGTGCGTAGGGGTCGTCCGCGTTCATCAGATCCCCGATGGTGTACTTGTTGTTCAGCATGATGTCACCCACCACGCAGTTATGAACATAATCCGAGAACATGCGCTGAATCTCCGGCTCAGAGAACCGGAAATCACTGCTTCCTGCGGCCAGCTGTGCACCAAAAAGCATCCCGGTTTTACTGTAGGTCAGCGCGTCAGGCCGGGCAAAAATGGTATCATACACCTGCGCCATACCGGCACCCAGCCGGGTGATCATACTGGCAGGTGCGGCCAGCCCGGCAGGGACATTGTCCACCTGGTAAATTCTGGCTGGCTCAGACAGATCGATAATCTGAACGCTTCGTTTATCGCCAGTCAGAACGGCAATGACCAGAACGTAAAACCCGGCCCACTTGACCAGATCCATAATATTACGGGTCCGGATATAGGTTGCAGCACCGACAATAACTGACACGGCGGTGGCCATCGCAATCAGCGCATCGCCCGCACGGCTGTCGAGAAACGATGCCACGCCATTGAGCGTATCCTGAAACCACGCACCACCGGCAATCGTATAAATGGTATCAATAGCCATATTAATTCACTCTGCTGAACTGGTAGTTACCCAGCACGCGATCGCTCATTTTTGAGGAGAGCTGCTGGCGGATAAAGCGGATTTGCTGTTGTGCGGAAATAAGCGCATTTTCCTTAATCTGAACCTCCATTCGCAGCGAGTTGAGTGCCTGCCGTGCATCTGCCAGGCCATTTTTCAGCTCATTCATATTGGCCCCCGGATAGTCTTTGGTGGCCAGTGAGCCATTAACCACCTTCATGACGGCTTCCAGATACTGCAGGTAAATGTCGACGGCGATGTAATCCGTCAGCTGGGCAAACAGGGACTGCGAGACGCTCAGTGATGACTGGTCCACTATCCATGACAGGATGGGGATGGAGGTGCTGTTGATGAACTGCTTCTCTCTCTCCGTCAACGGTGTGTCCGTGATGGCTTTATTTTCTATGCTGGTCAGCGTGTCCTGCACCATGCGGATCAGCGATTTTGACTCCGAAATGGTCACGTTATTCAGGGAGGGTGACAGACACTTGTTCTGGTTATCACAGACGTACACTTTGGCGCTGCCACCACTCATCATCGCACTCAGCAGACTGCGGTCTGACGCCAGTGAAGACAGGATTCGCATTTCCCCGTTACTGCCGAAAATCACCGAACCGCTGATGCTCATGGCAAACTGGCGCAGCTCTGCATTGCTGCTGAGCGTACTGTTGCTGAGAGCATCCCACATCAGGTTGATGTCCTTCAGAACCTGGTCTTTTTCTGCGCCGGTGGCCTTGTTCGTGACGCTTTCATATTTCCCGCCGGAGGTGCAGCCCTGACGGGATGCCACCCAGTCCGAGAACATATTATTCTGCCCGGCAACTGACTGGCAGACGTTCTGCTGACTTTCCCCCCACAGTGACGCCACGCTGTCGACCATCGCTTTTGCCGCCTGGCAGCTGGACATATTGAAACGGTTAAGGTCAGCGGCCATCTTCTGCAGGAAGTCTTTTGCCGCTTTCAGCTCAGGCACGGTAGTTTCCAGTGCCAGGTCGAAAAAGTACCCCGCCGCGTTGGCCATCGTCTGTTTCACAAATGCCATAATCTGGTCGGAGTTAATAAAGGAGAAGGCACCCAGGTAGACGTCAATTCCACCACATCCGGCGTTGATGGACGGCAAGCTGATGGATATCAGCTGGATATTCTTGTTTCCTGTGCGGGCATAAAACGAACCACCGGTTACATAGCGTGCCGCCTGGCCCTGCCAGGCTTTTGCTGAAGTGGTGTTGCTTGCATAACTCATATCGTTAAAGAACGAATTCATGTCATCCTGCAGTCCGGCCTGCGCCGTTCCTGCACTGTACAGGCCCAGCGCAAACGCCAGGCAAAGCGGTTTCAGTCGCATTATTGTTATTCCTGAGAATGGGCCTGAAGGGATTTCCCGGCCTGACGGTCCAGAGCCATACGGAACACGTCATCGAGACGTTTACGGACCTCTCCGGCCTCTGCAACCCCCTGCAGCAGAGGCCAGGTTTCCATCGTGTTAACGTTGGTCAGAAAAGTGGTTGGGGTGGCTACCGGCACGCCACTCTGGAAAAACTCCACCATCACATCCGGGGTGGCCGGAAGTACATCAGGAAATTCGGCATCACCTTTTCCATCAAGGCTTACAGGGAAGACACCGAGACCGGTCTGCTGCGACAGTGACTTCAGCGCCGGTGCAAACTGGCGGCAGTACTGACAGGTCGACTGCATAAACAGCACCAGTTTCCAGTCCTGCAAATCCACCCGCCGCCCGTCACTCAGCGGATACCAGACGGGCGACGTCTTTTCGCTGAGTCCGGGTGACTGTGATGTGTTGCTCTCAGGAAGACGCACCCCATCCAGTGCAGGAGCGCTACGTCCGTTTTTTCCGGCTTCCAGAGCACGGATATCATCCAGTGTCCCTGCCTGCAGACAGCCGGACAGCATCGCCGCCATCAGAATGGCGGTTCGCAATACGAGAATAAGCATGAATTACCTCAGAACAGGCGTTATCAGTAGTCAGGTTTAAAATGGGTAAGAACGTTGACCATCTGGCGATCCAGGTCATCGTGGCTCATAAATCCCCATGCAAGGGGCTGCCACTGGTGCGTTTTCGGATCGACCAGGAAAGTCGCGGGGAAATGTGTGGCGCGCATCTGCTCAGCCTGCCCGCTGTCCGGACGGCTCTGCGGCAGCTGGTCGCTGATTTTACCGTCCACGCTGACGGCCATAAGTGTGATGCCCCGCTCTTCGCAGAACGCGCGGATGACACCGGCCATCAGGTTGTCGATGGCATTATCCCCGCGGTAGAAAAAGAACAGACCGTAGCGCTGCGCCACCTGACGGATGACCGCATTCTGAACCTTCCTCTCTTCAGTAAGACGCGCTTCCACCGAGCCGTTGTAATGGCTGCGCTTCACGTTATAGTCAAGCTCCGGATATTTCAGACGCGCCAATTTTGATGTCTGGGTAAAATCTGTCGCCCGGTCAGTCCAGAAGTTCTGGAGAATCATAAAACGACGGAAGTTCTCCGCAGACGGATACAGAATGGCCGTATCCAGCGCTTCACGGGTCGCCTGCTGCAGGATCTTTTTCTGTTCAGATGGTGTCATGCTGGTCAGACGTTCCTGAAGGGTCGGCTCTGGCACAGGCTCCGGTTGAATCTCTTCTGCATTCGGGTTGTACCACTGCCAGCCTTCTTCACGGGCGTAGTTGGACGTCAGTACATCCTCAGGGGCTGCATACAACGATGCGTTAATCAAAAGGGTAAGCACACCGATGACAACTCTCATGGCGCATTTTCCTTCATCTTTTCAGCGATAATGTCCTGTGCTTTTTTCAGTAAAGCCTGGTCTTCCGGAATATCACTGCCGGCATTGAGATCATCATAGAAATCACTGAAATTCATCACACCAAAGTCCAGCCTCTGCAGCTCATCTACCGTGATACCGCGGCAATCCGGAGATTTTCCTCTGCCGAAACCAACGCCAAGTTGGTCACGACGCCCCTGCTCCTGGACAATGCGTGCCAGTTTGGACTCAAACACGCAGTAACCGCGTTTCTTCTCGAGACACACGCCGAGAACTTTTTTGCTGCAGTATTCACCGACATAGACCGTCAGTTTTTTCTCTTTTGCCTTACCCAGGGCTTTTTCATCACTGCTGCAGCTGGACAACCCGATATCCTGCCCCCAGCCAGAATCCTTACAGCAGTTATTAAACCCGGCAGCAAACTTCTTGCAGGATTTGGCTTCACCAGTGAATGCCCTGACGTTCTCGCCGTTCAGTTCCGCCACATCCTCTCCGGCAGCAGCCACAGCCGCCAGCGCAGACACCGCCTGACCAAACATATTGCTGGTCCCCGTCTGCGCCTGGGCGCAGCTGCCGTCTTTACAGAAGAACTCCCCACCGCAAATCTGACCGTTACCTTCTTTTCTACGCTCGCAGGAATAAGTAACCCGCTGACTGACGCAGAAGCCGTCCACGGTATCGGCACATTCACTGCGCGTTACCGTACAGGCAGAATCACGGATATACTCTCCGCATGTCCCTTCCGTTTCAGTCTGCGTCAGATACGTGTCCTGCCATTTCCAGCAGTCCTGATGAACACTGTAAGTTTTACCGTCAACAATGACGGTCCGGGTTTCCCCCGGTTCAATGCACTGCGAGCCGGTCATCGCGCCTTCTGTTTTACTGAACGGACAGCTTTCGGACCATTCCACGCGTGGCACCCATTGTCGGGATGGTACAAGAATCGTCAGTGTGACAGTAAAGCGGTACGCCATCGATGAGTTATACCAGGTAAACGCTTCTGCTGGCCTGTTCTTTCTGGTTTTAATGGAAAAGGTTAATGACTGCCCGTCTGTTATATCCATTCCGGAACTGAGTGTGACACTCCCTTCAGAATCATCCATTGAAATTAAACCAAATGGCGTGGTCACTCTCATGAACCAGTGATCGTTTCCGTAAGCCAGTTTTCTGTTCCAGGAGTAAACCGCGCTGGCGGCGATAACACGTCCTCCGTCGTTCACCTTAAAACTCCCCGAAAAGGAATCATCATTCTGGCTGAACTGAATGGAGGAAGATTCAATCACAATCTGTTTTGTTTCGGTCGTATCCTCATAGTACCCACTGATGGTTGCTGTACGGGTACAGTACTGCTCAATTTTCGTGTCCCGCAGGCACTGGTGTGTGGTGATTTCTGTGAAACCGGCAACCTGATCCACGCAACCATCAAATCCACCACCGGTAATGGCCTCCGCCTTATCCTTCATGGCCAGTCCTTCTGAAATAAACGGCGCATCCAGCGATGGCTTATTATCCGCCGGCGTATTGAGAATGGACTCCGTGATTGTGTTACCGACGTCAGATGTATTCAGCGCCGCCGAACCGGGGGAGGTCATATCGACGCCGGAGGAGATCACACCACCGTAATACCCGCTTTCAGGAGGAGAATCGGTATAACCCGGGATGACCTCTGCTGGATTAAATCCCTGGATGGCACTGGCCCCCAGCCCCTTACTCTGGCTCCCCAGACTCATTCCCTGGTTAAACTGATCACTTGCCACAAGTGGTAAGCTCTGCCCTGCAAAGAGCATCACCATTATCAGCAGGATGTATGGTTTCATCATTGTGCAGCCTCCTCACCCATCAGTTTTCTGGCAGTTTCTGCACAATCACCTTCATCTGCCACCCGTTTCAGAGCCTGGTATAACCTCACATCCCCCTGCAGGCGATCGACCTTAACGCCCTGATGCTCACATGTCACAATCAGGGCTGGCACAGCAGTGATGTTGTACTTACGAAACGTTGTCGGATCTATCTGCACACCACCTGTATTCGTGTCCTTAACAAGTCCGGCAACGGCATTCGCTGTGGCCCGCATGTCACCATTCACCATCCCCCGGATAACTACCGGAATATTCAGCGCTGCAGCGTCCTGAACGCGCTGCTTCAGTTCATCAGATGGCATCGAGAAGGACACAAACACCAGAGCTGCATCCACCGGGCGTTCCCCGGGTTGCATGGACTTGCGCAACTGCAGGGTCTGCTCATCCAGAAAAGCCTGGTCCTGTGGTGCGACCGGACGAGGTTGCTTCAGGAACTCCGGCGTCTGCAGGGCACGAAAACGCTGGCGGTCCAGTTGCAGCTGGTCGTAAATAAACTGGCGGTTTTCCGTATGGTCATTCGCCATGCCACCCCCGCTGACCAGAAGCAGGAACAGCGATATCATGACTCGTTTCAACGCGTTACCTCCTGTGACTGGCGATGCGCCATTCCGTAGGCGCTTTCCGCAGAGCGAATGTCCAGCATATCCTCCCACATCTTACGTTTCCGGGTGGGCATCCGGCATATCAGGGTCGGCAGCAGACCACTTATCCACCTGTCAACAAACGCCAGACGCTCCAGTGTCAGCCATACCTCTTCACTGCCTGGCGATGACAGCGCCATCGCCGCTTCCCGGCACTCCAGAATGCATCTGTACGGCCCGCCATTTTTCGTCAGTGCCCCGTGAAGTTCCGCAAGCTGTTTCTCCAGCAGATCCGCCCGGGAAGCGGCCTGTTCGTAGCGTTCCAGCAGAAAGTCATACTTTTTTTTGCTCACAAACATACTGTGCTCCTTAAAGGAAAACGCAGTTGCGTTTACGCCAGAAGAGATACCCAAAGTTACGCCGGTCATTGGGCATATTCTTGCCTGCTTCCCAGCGGGTCACGCTGCGCCCCAGCGGATGACACTGCCCGGCATCCGGATACTTATTAACCAGGTGATACCGCCAGCGACTTTTGGGGATGATCGGGGATGGATATTCAAAACAGACAGACGTGTTTTCACCGATGCTGTTCATGATCATGCCCTGCCGGTGAAGCTTGAATGCCATGCGCTCGCTGAGCAGCAGTGATGTCTGCAACGGACTGAATTCGTTAGAAACATAGCCATTAAACGGGTACATACTGCCCTGACTGCCGGCACACCAGAAAAGAGCATCGATGGGTTTCCCCACCAGACTGGCCGCGGCATCAGCGGCACAGGCGCCCTGGGCGATGATGTTGCCAAAGAGGATCGCTTCCGGCTGGATAATCATGCTGAGAGAGCTGCTGTCCCACATCGGATCCAGTTCAGACAGATAACCAATATCCAGGTCGCCGCCCTGCAGGCAACCCATTGACGTGATAATGTTCAGCCAGTATGTCAGCGGGTATTTGTACCAGTGAACATGGTAGAAGGCACCAGGCTTCGCACGGCTTTCCTGACCACCACTGCCGCTGCCCACATTACCAATATTGATATTGAACCCGCCCAGATTCACCATGCAGTAAGGGGAGCGTGTCACATCCGTCAGCGCCATCGGCTCCCAGTAACCAATGGCCAGCCCCACCCGGTATAAAATGCCCATCGGGCAAAACTGGATCGGCATGGAAGGATTGGGGGTGTCCGGCTGACTGCCGTTGACCACAGGCACATTTCCGATGGTTACCGGGAAAATACACTCCCAGCAGATATCCGTTATTGGATTAACAAAATTACCTTCACATTCAGCCGAAGCTGCCCTGGCCGTACCGCTCAGGCATAACAACATCAGTCCCAGGACTGTTAAATAACGGATCATGGCTTTACCTCTGGTACATCCAGTGCAAATGAATCCACCCGCAGACGGCGGCGGTCTTCCGCCAGAGTTACCCGGGCCGGGATACTTTTCAGTCCAAATTTACGGCAGAGAGAACCATCCTGATCGAAGTAAATACGTGTATCGAGGACTCTTGTCGCCTCACGAACATCGCCATTGACCAGAATCACCCGATAAGTCAATGTTCCGGGCTTCTGCGTTTTCATCCATGCCAGCTGTTGCGGATTATCGGCATCAATAAAGTAGAGCGTGTCAGTGAACGGCACTGTATCCAGCGGGTTAATCACCTGCCCCTTACGGGCAAATACCCGCCCCTGATGGTCTTTCAGATCCTCACTGACCGTCAGCGACGGATCGATATAGTGTGTGGTGTTTTCCTGCGCCAGCGTCAGCCCTTCCACCGGCCTGGGGCGCAGGGTGTTTTCGATGACACGCTGTTTGAACGCTTCCTGCTCCCGGGCCAGCTCACCGCTTGCCTCCATCGCCTTCAGCCGGGTCTGGATGGTGGTGAGCATGTCCTGCTCGGCAATGGGATACATCTCCCCCCATGTCCCGAGATTTTTTGCCTGTGCTGTGCCAGATATCAGTAACAGTGTCAGCAGCCCTTTTATCATCCGTTGTCACCTCCTGCCGCCATCCGGTGTGCCACTCCTGTCTGGATCTCATTGGTGATGTCGGCCGCACCGCTGACCACTGCAGGCGTGACCAGAATCAGCGCATCATGGCGACGCTGCCAGTCCTGCAGCTCCGCATTGAGACTGGTCATAAATCGCTCCGTCAGCACCTTAGTCTGAGGCTCATCCAGTGACCGGGAACCGGCCTGTTCAGTGAACTGATCCAGTGTTCTTTTCATATCAAAGGACACCACCACTGGCGTACGCCAGCTAATCAGCAACAACGTGATGGTGGTGTTAATACACAGGATGGTGGCGATAACCAGCAGCAGACTACGCAGACAACAGCACCTCTGGCGTTTGCGCCGGGTCAGGCCCATCCCTGTGGCTGCGGGTGTTGACTGAGTCTCGTGAAGCTGTTGTGCCTTTTTCATGCAGCCTCCGCGAGCGCTTCCAGTTCGCGCATCTCATCAGGGAAGTTACGTTGTGCCAGCTGGTAGACGGCATCGTGAATATCCATGTTCTGTTCCCGGCACTGGCGGATAAATTCAAAGTCATCGCCTTTTGAACTGAACATCGCCCGGCTGAGTGGATCGACAAAGAGACGATGGAAACTGCAGGTATCGTTGATGCGCAGCATAAAGGAGGAGAACCACTGGTCTTTTGCATCCCCGAATTTGGAGATAACGCTGCGCTCCAGCTCGCTGAACTGGTTGGGGCGGTTCTGGTTGTACTGTTTAAATTCCGACGCATCCTGCTTGAGAACCACCTTGAAGGCAGAATTACCCCAGGCGGCTTTTGCCGCACCGGAGGCATCATCGGCATCAAAGTCCTTGATATTCTGGCTGATGGTGATGAACGCGCCACGGTGACGTCGCACGGTACGGTAACCGGTCTCAATAAACTGACCGACCTTCTCATTTTTGAAGTTGAGCAGCTTCCAGCCTTCGTCGATGGTGCAGCACTTCTTCAGGCTGCGCGGCGTTCGGTACATCTTGTCCTCGATGTAGATGATGAGGGAGAACATCACCGCAACCAGCAAATCAGGCTTGTCCTGCAGACCGCCCAGCTCCAGGACGATAAAGCGGGCATCGTCAGTCAGTGACGGCTCGTCGCTGTTGAAATATTCGCCGTAAATCCCCCAGGAGCAGTACTTCCCGAGTAGCTCGATAATTTCATCCAGTCGGTTGGTGATGCCCGGCGAATTCTGGTATTTATCATGCTCACGGATAGCCGTCAGCTTATGGACAACATGGTCAATACGGGCGGTTTCCTTGTGTTCTTCCCAGGCCTCCTGAACCCCGCGCAACAGCAGACTGTGGTGGACTTCATCCAGCGTCCCGTTGGGGCTTGCCAGTACCGCCAGCTGGTCACGGATACGTTCCCCGGACTCATTGATATTGGAGATGTTGGCAAACGGGTTGAACTTGAGTGACTTACCGTCAAGATATGTCCCGCCGACATTCTCACAGAACGACTTGTAGCCATCCCCCATATCAAACACCCAGGCGATACCACCGGAGTCCAGCACGCTGCGCAGAATAGGCTGTACCAGACCGGTTTTACCGGCTCCGGAAGTGCCGGTCACCGCCATGTTGTAGTTGGTGTTACCCATCCCGTCCCCGTAGATATCGAGGAACGCCAGCTGATTACGGTAGGACGGCGTCAGCAGTCCCCCCTGACACAGACGGTTGTCGGCCACTACAGGCAGCAAGTTCACGGCCTGAATACTCTCAGCCCGGCAGGTGGCCCCGCCCATTTTGATGTCTTCCCACAATCCTTCTGCATGAATGAAGGGGATCATCGCTATCCAGTTGCGGAACTGCATATAAGTCGGGGAAAACAGCTCTATACCGTTCTTCTTGAACGTGTTGATAACCTGCTGTTCGCAGACCAGCGCATCCTCATCCGTATCCGGACAGAATGTGGTGATGTTATAGTAATAACGAACAATACAGGTCTGGTTGCTGTTAAGACGCTCGCGGATTTCCTTCCACTCCTGAGCCTGTTTGGCCACACCCGGAAACAGGGTGGCATAGGGGGATTTTGCTTTTTTGTCCCGGTCAAGATACTTGCGCGTGGCCTCCCCCTGAGTTGCCACCTGGTCTTCAGCCTCCATTACCATAGTGATGACGAACGGGCTGGCAATGGTCAGATCCGGGCTGAGCAGGTTGGAGAGGTTATCGCCGCCCATCCACAGCATGAACATATCCGGGTTATTCTCCAGCATAAAGTTCATGGCCCGTGTTGTGGTCACTCTGCCCTGCCTGTCAGCCAGGCTGATACGCACATCGTCAGGACGTACATCGATGCCAATACGCTGATCAATACAGCGCTGATGCAGTTCATCAAATTTGCCGACACGTACGTCGTCCGGATACAACTGATCATGGCGGGCATTCAGCATCCCGTGAACCAGCGTGGCCAGTTCCTGAGCATCTGCCGTCTGTGTGAAAATTTTCGCTGCATCCAGTGAAGAACGAAGAACTTTCAGGGTGTGGGCAACTTCCGTCATTACCGCCGCAGTGCGTTTCCTGGCTTTCACGCAGTAAGATATATACAGACGGTAATCTCTCAGGGTCAGCGGCAAGCCTGTCGGACTGTTGAACTGCTGCTGCGCTGCACGCCGGTAATACGCCCGCGTGATACGGTTAAATTTATCAGCACACTTACCCTGCCAGCGGAATTCAGACAGGCCACGATCCAGCTGATCGCCAATCAGCTTGCTGGAAACCAGATGAAATGAAATCGGCGTCTTACGCGGCAGCTTGCTTTTAATGAGGTCTTCCAGTACATACACAATCTGTTCGTTAGCGCCGATAAGGGGTTCTGCACGCAACAGAAAACCAATCGTACTGCGGTTCACAAACAGCCCGGAGTCACGATCATAGTCGCGATACGGCAGGACACTGGTCAGCTGCGGAAAATCCATGCTGGCCAGATTGCGCGTCATCTCCGACGCGCCATCCGGCATCCGGAAGGCATTAGTCAGGCTCTCCAGTACGCTCAGAAATTTTTTCACCAGAACCTCCTTAATTTATGCGGGACGGAAGAACCCAGTCGGACGCACTGACCACAAAGGAGACACGACCGGGCTGATGGAAAGCGTTATCGCTGTCCACCCAGGGGGCGATCCAGACGGTAGCTATGCGATCCCTGCTGCGCTGTGGATGTACAGTGCCGGGATTATCACAACGCACGGTCTGGCATGAGGGGGCAGGATTGCCCCCGGATACTGCCGTACGTGAAGCGGAGGTTGCCGGTATTCCGGCAACCGGGCGGGGCACCAGTGCTGACGTTGCTGCAGTCGTGTTTGCCCCTGTCGGGATCCCCGCTGATACTGTGGGTCTGTTGCTGGTTACCAGGACTGCGGAAGAGGGACTGCCAACGGAGCGGGATGCTGACGGAGGCACCGCCGCAGAAGTGGACGGAAGATTAACCAGGGTGGGCAGTCCGTCCGCAGCCAGCTTTCCCGTCTTTTTTGCCGCCTTGTCCCGTGCCAGCTGGTTGGCTTTCGTCATGGTCATACAGGTATCAGATGTTGTGGCTTCGCAGTCAAAGCTGCTTTTCACACCGGCACAGCCGGTCAACAGCAGGACACTGCCTGCCAGCAGAAAGGTGTATTTGTTCATTGAAGTATTCCTTGTCATTCAGGCGTCAAAAGGTGTGGGGAATGACGGTCTTACTGCTGCCGGTTTTCAGCGGCACCATCACATTGTCTTTTCTGTTTTCCATCCTTCACCTCAGATAGTGTTTTTGCCGGATTTCCAGTACCCGCTGGCATTCCGTGCAGGTCCGTACACCGGGTATCGTTTGCTGGCGTTTGAGAGGAATATCGTTACCACAGCATTCACACTCGCTGAGACTTTCCCCACCCCTTATGAGCAACTGCCGGGCGGCCTGAATATGCAGCCGGTTCAGCAGGTCTTCCTGCTTCTGTAAATGGTCCAGTACGTCGGCCATCGGTTCTCCTTGTTTACGCTGTCCGGACACGCTACCGCCCATCCCTTTCACGTCTTTCAGGGCACTGACTGTTCCGGATTGTGTGGTTCTGGCCGGTATTCCGGCACCCGTTTACTGCGTGACAACCTGGCCTGTAGCCGGGTCTACGGTGTCCCCCAGCCTGAAGTCCTGCAGGTGTTTAAGCATGTCCGTCGTGTTGCCGGGCATGGCAGCAGGCGCAGATGAGGCTGATGGTTGATTTTGTTTCCTGCGTGCAGCGGCTTTCGCGCGGGCTTCTTCCAGCGTTTCAAGCTGGAAGCCATCCTGGAAAACCAGGGTGACTTCATTGCCCGCACCAATCGGAATAACCGGGTGGTACTGTTCAGCACGTTTGATGTAGTAATCAGAGAGTGTTTTGGCTGCAGAACTGACTCCGCCGCCAAGCCCGGCCTGACCGATTTCACCGACACTCATACTGGCAGTGGCTCCAACACCCACGGTTGTGGAAGAGGCTTTCTCAATGCCCTTCCCGATACCATCAAGAAAGCCTGATCCCCCCGCATACAGCAGGATTTGACCGTTACGCATGACCACTTCGCCCTTGATACCGTTCTTGCCCATAAAGGACACGTGACCGGCAATCTTCTGGTCGATATTGTCATCACCCAGCTTGCAACTGATGGAGCGGGTCCGGACGATGGCCCGTTCACTGGATACATCCCCCCAGGCTTCGAGAGTCACAAAACACCCGGTAAGATCGAGTTCCTGATCGTTAGGCATCTGAACTTTGCCGGTCAGACGAAGCTGCATCGGGACAGTATTTTTATCGCCGGTGACAGAGGCATTGGCATCAGCGCCTTCCACCACAATGGCTTCGGCAAAACTGCCGGAGGAAATCCACGGGAAACGGGGCTTTTGCGAAGTGATGTCCGGCAGAGTGAACTCCTGACTGTCCATCATTCCCGGACGCTGAACCGGGGTCATCACCGGTGCAGCTGGAGCCTGTCCGCCACCGGCGGGCCAGAAAGAGGTCGGGGGAGGTATATCACCAGCCTGTACCGCTGCTTTTCCCTGTGAGGCTAGTGCTCCTGGCAGCGGTTCAGCACTGAGAGAGTCAAAGTTCTTCCCGGCTTCGATTTGTGTCTGCAGGAGTTTATTTTCCTCTTCGAGCTCACGGATGCGTTCCTGAGAGCTTTTCAGATCCCGCCCGATAATTCCCATTTCTGTACGCAGCTTTTTGATTTCAGTCTGCGTTTCCTTGTTCAGACGCTGGGCTTCCGCAATGGCGGAACGCTGGACTTTATTGTCAAAGGACTGATTGACCACCCCGGTCATATCCGGCGCGGGTTCGCCTTTTGGGGCCTTTGTCGGCGGGGCTTTCTTCAGGTTCATCTCGGATACCATCCAGGTTCCAGCCCCTCCCGCCCCAATACCCAGAACAAGCGCGACAAACAGAGCGAGCTGACGACGACGAACGATTTTGTTAACGTTGGCCATCTGTTCCCTCCCCGTTTTCACGGATAACGGTGATCGTCAGCCGTCCCCCGCCCATCAGGGTCTGTGCATTGCTGTCAAACATGACTGCACGAACACCGGGCTTCCAGAAGTCCTGCTCACGCAGAGCCACTCCCCACGTACTGGCATTGCGCAGTTCATAACGATCGACCCGTAACTGGTCGCCCGCCCAGGCTTTCTGCGGTGTAACGGTAAACCCACCCGGTACGTTGATACCGTCCGCAAGCGGTTTCACCTCGCCATAGCCATCAGGCATCGTGTCTGTCAGCACAGCCCGGTTGAGTGCGATGAGCAGTTTTTCGTAAGCCTGAGCGGTTTCCCAGTGGCGGGTTTCAGGCCGCGACGGCGGTTCTGCACTCATCAGTCGGTAGACTCGCCCCTCACCTTTGACGGGCGTGGCCACGACAGAGAAGGTTTGACCCAGGGCAGTTTCCACATACAGCGTGAAGGCCCGGGTAGCCACGGAAGTGAACAGCACCCCGCCGGCAGACGTCAGTCGTTTATCTGCCAGCATCCCGTTCTGGGCTGTGATGGCCGTGACTTTATCTCCCGGAATAAAAATCATATTGGGATCGGTATTACTGATACTGAGCCGGAACTGCCCCCCCTGCGGAAAGCTGAGTGTGGCAGGTGACTGTGCATATACTGCCACAGGCGAAGTGACCATCAGGGCGGTGCCAAAAAGCAGCGCCGAAAAGTTATTTTTCATTGGTTACCTCATAGAAACGGCCAATGCGGGTAAAGCCACCGGTGTACTTAAGGCGGAGACGATAGTTTTTTAATTCCGTGGTGGGTTTTGAGTTGCCGATCCACATTTTCAGCACGCCCCTGACATCCACGCGCCCGTCAACGGGATAGACTTTGATTTCCGTGGTGTAGAATGTGGAATTCACATCACTGGCCTTTATCTGTGCAGCCTCTTCCTGCAGAACTTTTTTAAATTCCTCTCTGACTTCTGGTTCGACAAAAGACATCAGAAAAGCGTGGTTGGAATCTACCGTTTCGGGGGAGACGTTAAGACGCAGGGCCAGGAAGGACAGCGTCATCATCCGGAAAAAACCGGTATCCGCTTTTGTTTCAGATACCGCAAAAGGCGCGTTATAGGTCATCGGGGTAACGACCGTACGCTGCTCATGAATGAGTGTTCTGTTAGTCACCGCCAGCCAGGTAACAGCAAACCCCAGAATAAAGACCAGAGCCGTAAGTGACAGAATAATAATGGCAATAATTTTAGTGGATGAGTTACGAGCGCTTATTTCCATAAGATGGCCCTGTAATATTTTATTTTATCCATTTCCTGTAACTGGAGTCGGGAATAACGCGGTAGACAACCCGGAATAATTCAACAGGCAAATGCCAGTAGCACCAGTTATATAACCAGCGGGAGCTCTTTCCGCGTTTTGCCGCCCGGATTAGCTGCCAGACAACTGTCGCAATAATCAGACCAAATACATATTTCTTGGCGAAAAATCCCCACAGCACTAACACTGCTGCGGGGATGGCTTCATCAAGCGGCAGTCCGATAATGCGGTTCTGCTCTGACAGAGTTTTCGGGAAACGGAATTTTTCTAAATCGTTTCCCGACATATCAGCTGACGAATGTCAGGCCAACGGTGGTGAAGACAATAACCACGACGAGTCCCAGCAGAATCAGCAGGTTCTTGGTTCGGATATACGTCGCAACACCGATAACGATTTCAGCGATATAAATACACATGATGACGAATGAGTCGGCACCAAAGGTCGCTTTTACATCGTCCTTGCCCCCGGCCAGCAGGTCAGTGGCATGAGCCATCTGCCCCATCCCCAGTAACAGCAGCGGAGAGAACGCAGCCAGACGGGAGAGTGCTTTTGGGGTGCACACTCCACGCCATGCCATCTGGCAATAATGCCATGCACGGTTTTTTACAGACGCGGGGCGACCGCCTTTAGATAAGGATAAATTCATAAAAACTCCATTTATGTTATTTACAAAAAACCCAGAGCGGTATTGACAGGTTAAGTCAATCCGGCACAGAACCATTGTGAATGATTCTGTGACAGAATTACTTCTTCATTCTCAAAGCCTCTTCAATTTTAAGAGCCACAGAGTTGTGGCCAGTTCAACAGTCAATATGTAACATGTTTCAATTTATATTGAACCCGTTATGGCCCTGATAAAAATAAACGTTAAATTATTAATGTCACAAACCAAGCCATGATAACCATGCATCTCGCTGTTCCTTCTGCTTCTTAAAAAAAGCTGCTTGCATACCTGCATTAAATGCTGGCAAGTAAACCCAAGAATCAGCACGAGCCCCTTTTTGAGAACCAGGCTTTACCCAGTGCACAACGGGTAACTTATTAGACTCTATCATCGCTTTGACGCTAGATTCTTTGCGTCCAATAAGCTTTGCAAACATAGCGTAAGGCACCGCATCTATCGGATACCCACCCATTTGTACATACCCTTCAACGTCAGAATCTTTCATTTGTGTTATCATTTTAAATTGGCCTTTTTATCGTCTGAAATGGTCTACAACTGCCTATTCGAGAAAAATGTGGCAGATATGACAACTTACTATGGAGAATAATCCAAGGTGGCAGATATGTCAAACATGGGCGAAAAGATTCGCCTGATGCGAAAAGCTGAGGGAATGACCAGAAAGGAACTGGCTGAATTAATAGGCGTTTCTTATGGCAGTCTCACTAACTATGAAACAAAGGGGGTTCTGACAACAGAGACAATCCTCCTAAAACTAACGAACCACCCTCGATTCCAAAAGTATGCATTATGGTTAATGACAGGAAAAACATCTGAGGCTGCGGGACAAATCTCTCCGCATCTCTCTCTCAGTGGCTCAGAAACCTCTGTTCCTGTTCAGGCTTCAACCAGAAAGCCCCCAGAATAAGTCCATTAAGACCAGAAAACTGGCTTGATATACAATTTATTTATGCTGATCACTGCTGGGAAAACGCTATTGAGACCGTGGGATTACATATAAGTATCATAATGAGGGGAAAACTAAAATAGCAGCATAAAAAATCACCCAGCACTGGTTACTCTATGAATTCATGGAACGATTCAATAATAACTTGCGCTGGGTTACATGCTTATTTAAGGAGATTTATCAAAACTTTAGAAATAGAATAAACACTGTACATCTATATTTGTCAGTCAGACAAAAGCATCTTGTAAAATGGAACTCACAAGGTGCCTTGATATATAATTGACAAGAGTTACTCTGTCTCGTCATCGTCATGAAAAAAAATCCCCACCTGCTCATTAACGAATTTTTCCATCGCGGGCTTAATCTTTTCAATCGTGAAATGTCCGCTGGAAACAGACTCCTGATTGAGCATGCTCATGTTCATAATTTCACTACACATAAATCTCACTCTTGATATATTATCCAGCATAATCTTGTTGTACTCCATCTGATTAAATCCACTTTCCTTTTTTTCTCTCTGAATTCTGTAAACCCTGAGACCTAACTCTATGAGCATTGAAGTAACAGATGATACCGTGGCATCATTTTCTGTAGCCCCCTCCTGTCTCCTTTCGGTTACCAGATTCTCAATTTCCTCACGAACCTGATTGCTTACAAAAGTTTGTATACGTGGCATCGTTGCTCCTTCATGAATCAATCATCATGATCTATTTAAAATATTACCTGAATACTTCTATCCATAGTATAAGGCGAGTACACCATTAAAAAAACAGAGTATAGAGGCGAGTATAGAGCATATCAAAAAACAGAGTACACTCTATATAACATACTGAATTTGCTGAGATACTCTAATCAGAGTATCTCTATACTCTGATTGGAGTATAAATAGAGTGCAACTATACTCTACATTGAAATATCATCATCAAAAACACACCTTCAAAACAACCATAACATACTGTTTTATATAGTTAATCATGCAAGATTGATTCTTGCGACGGGTGTGGGACTTTGATGTTAAGGAGCAGGCATATGAAAATTAGCTTGCCGGGCAGGATTCAGTATTAACGGGCATTGCCGTTTTTATTAAAAAATGGCACTCTGGCACAGGGAAAGATAATAATGGAATTTTGCAGATGATGAGCGTTCTGCTTGTTGGATTACTCGCGCTTACCTCTCCGGTCATTGCTCAGGACTGTTTTGAACTGGCTGGAAGAGATTACAAAATAGACCCTGATTTACTGAGAGCAATATCATGGAAAGAATCCCGTTATCGGGTTAATGCCATCGGTATTAATCCGATAACGGGATATGGCAGCGGACTTATGCAGGTAGACTCCCAGCATTTTAACGAACTGGCCCGCTACGGAATTAAGCCGGAACATCTGACAACAGATCCCTGCATGAACATTTATACCGGTGCTTATTATCTGGCAATAGCCTTTAAAAAATGGGGAGTATCCTGGGAGGCCGTTGGTGCATACAATGCAGGATTCAGGAAAACCGAACGCCAGAACCAGAGACGTCTTGCCTATGCATCAGACGTTTACCGGATTTATACCGGGATAAAAAGCAGTAAAGGCATCCGCCTTCCGGCCACGAAGAAATCACTTTCGGAAATTAACGGCGTGCAGAACAATTAATCTTATAAACATTGTCAAATATTGGTTATGTCGCGGCAGCGACATGGAAGGCCACACACAAAAATATCATATGAGTGACAATACTGACTGGCCGAAGCCCCGCGAAGCGGGAATCCATCTTATATATACCCGGTAACTGCGCAGCCTCCTGCCAGACCATTTTTCGCGGGCACAATATTTATAGACTACCGGAAAGCCAGTTGATGAAATTGAGGCATAACAGACGACACAGCAATGCCTCAGAATGATACTATAAGTAAAGCCCCGAAAAAATTTTTCGGGGCTTTACTTATAGTATCATGACTTCCACTCCCTGAACTGTTCGGCAATCATCCATAATGCCTTGTTGATTCGGATATCACCATCAATACCTGTAATGGCTCTTGTCCTGGTATTTTTACCGTAGGCACTTTTTCCCGATAATCCACCCTTGATCATATTCTCCTGGACACGCTGCCATGTCGTCCAGAGATCGTCCTGTTTATCCTCCCAACGACGAGGGGAAATTATTTGTTCAGGCGTCACTGGTGTCTTATTTTCATCTTCATACCTGACCATCAATGCAGCCCTGCCAAATAAATATTGCTCGTCACCGTTAAGATGTATCTCTTTCATTGCTTCCATATTTTCAGTGACTTTATCAAAGACACCGAGCACTTCATACGCTCCCTCAA
>OGOU01000373.1_pt1 | contig 41956 bp, 37 predicted proteins | sample 1552721 | NCBI WGS metagenome assembly OGOU01 (sample SAMEA2580176, study PRJEB22360) | human gut metagenome | biome: human gut; feature: human-associated habitat; material: faeces | place: Denmark | collected 2008/2010
GTCACCACAATAAGTGCAGGTGTTACCGGGGCGGCCTTGCCGGATGTTTTCTTTTTGCAGGGCATCATACAAGCATGAACGGGTACAGGCCATACAATGGGTGCATTGCCGGGTGTCGATACGGAAACGCCAGGGAGATATGTATTTGAGGTATGCCACTAAAGTTCCGGCAGGACAATAAGTGGTGCAATGTATCATTATTTTACGCTTCCGGGAAAAAGTCAGTATAATAAGCAGTCCGATAATGCCTACCGTTGCCGCTAAGCCGGTGGCAAGCAAGGGTGGAAAGGTGAAAAGACGCAGCGTGATAGCTACTGCCGTAAACAGGATTAGGATAGATAGACGGATTTGGAGCCGTTGTTTTTTAGATAGGGAGTGTCGTTTTCCGTGTCCGGCGGCTAAAGAGTCGAAAGCTCCAAAATAACAGAGTTGGCTGCACCATGCTCCGCCGGAAAGTAATATTGTGATTATAAATAATATAGGCATGAAAGATAATTGCCAGCGGTAAATGGCTCCTAAAGGAATCAATCCTGGAATGGGAAAATGCAAGGTTCCGGACAACAGAAAAACGGAATCGATAGTGATACCTAAAAATAACTGGCTGAAAAAGACAACGGAAAAAAAAAGCCATATCCGTTTTCTCCAAATATGACGAGTGGCTCTCGGCGACATTTTGTGGTAGAACCAACCGGATAATAGCGATGCTATTAAGATTTGTAACCAACCTCCGCCTAAAAAGAGACGTTCTCCTAATAACAGGGGTGGTTTCACTACTATCTGCACGATTGTCAATAGAACAAACGTGAGTACAGAGGTCGCTATGATCCAGTTTTTGTTTTTCATGGGTAATATTCCGCCCGTCGATTTTTGAGAATTTGCCTTTTGGTTTGTCCTTCATGTAAAAGGATAGGATTTTATGAGTTAAACCCAGAGGCTAAAGATACCAATATTTTGGGAAATTACGGTTGTGTTCCTGTCAGGAAGGGGCGGTGAATTATATTTTTGGAGGGCGAACAGCCTGAAAAAGTAAATTACTTTTCAGGCTGTTCGGTAATATAATGTATTAAAAATTAAGATATTATCTTGAAATATTGGAAATTAACGGATAATATTTGTGATGCCGTTTTCTATTCGACCCTCAAGGAAATCGTTCCTTCGATTTTATCGCCTTTTTTGATCGGTTTCCGGTAAGGGGCGTAATAGCTTTCGAGGAACATTTCATTTCCTGCGGTTACAAAATCGGCTATCAGAAAGCGTATCTTGTCTTTGTCGAGCCAGGAACGCCAATGTTGCTCGCCATTGGAGCAGACTGTTATCTTACTTCCCGATTTGTCGGTTAGCCCTGCATACCAAATGTTCCGGCGAGTGGCACGAAAGTCATTGCTTCCCAGTTCATTGTAGTCCATATTCCAGGTCCAGGAAGGTTGTACTCTCGGATTTATTTGTTCCGGTAGTCCTGCATAGAATAAAGGGGCAGTCCCTACAGGCCGGCTGATGTGGTCTGCCGGATAAACGCTCCATAGACCTTTTCGCCGCCAGAACGTGTTGTTATAGTTTCGGGGCACATCGAAAACAAGCCCCCATTGGCGGGGATTGATATTCTGTAAAGCATCGAAACGGTAGCTTACAGACAATTCACCGTTTGCATTGACCGTCAAGTGGTATTCTCCCTTAAATTCTTTATAACTTCCTTCGACGCTGATTATAATATTATTTCCTTCTTTTCGGGCTTTTACCTGTGTGGCTTTCCAATCGGAGCATAGGTCGTTAAAAATGGGCGTGTTTGCGTTGTGGTTGGGGTAACATCCTCCTCCGGTTAAAGGAAGAGCCATTAGCCACGGTCCACCGCAAAGAGAGCTTTTTTTATTTTTTTTCAGGGAGAGTATTTGTCCGGAGAAGCGGCTGATTTCGCAGGAAAAATTTTTCCCTGTCACGATAAAGCGGTCTTTCCCTGTTTTTAGTTTGGTTGGGCTTTCCGTCCAGGCGGGCAGTTCGTTTTGGGTCTGTTTGCCTACGGGAATCAGGTATTCGTCGGCAATAAACCCGCGGGGATCGGTGAAAGAGAGGTAAAGCTCTCCGGTTGTTTCCGACTGCCTGACAGGAATACGTAGTTTTCCTGTCCCTTTAGGCGGTATCGACGTGGAAACGAATCCTTGTTCTTCCCCATAGCGATAGGCTATTTTCAGTTCGTTTGTATTGAGATAAGTGTAACGGTTTTCTATTTCAACGATTAATTCATGGCCGGGGGATAATTGGGTTGTATGTACCCGGACGGGACTATATATTTTTTTCATATCCCAATATTCCGGTTTAGGACGCCGCCAGCCGTCGATCGGTCCCCAGGCTCCGTAGCCTACGGCATTTCCACCGGGCATTTGGAATATATCGTCTATCCCCGACCAAATGGAACCTCCGAGTACTCCCTGAGTTTTATACATATTTTCCCAGGTGGGAGAGAGGGCCAATGCCCAATCGCTTCTTATCCCTGGATCGGTTACCAATTCGCTGCGGTTATACACATTCAGATGGCAGTATTCGCCGTAGATCATCGGACGGTCACTTTGCGCTGCGGTTTTATAACCATTGGGGCCGGGGTAATGGATGTTGGCGACCGGGGCATTGCTGCCCTGGTTGTTGAATCCTCCGTATGCCTGGTCGTGGAATGTATGGGGACGGGTGGGATCGGCTTTATACACGTATTCCTGAATTTGTGCAAATTCCCGGTTCCAAAACGATTCGTTCGCCATCGACCAGAATAAAATAGAAGGATGATTGCGATAGAAATGGATGGTTTCCATATTGGCTTGCAGAATGTAAGGATAATAGATGCTATCCTGATAATTCAGCCGTGTCCAATTCTCGTTAGCGTGATGCCCTATCCAGCAGACCGGAGCTTCCAGTTCTACGAACATTCCCAGTTCATCGCAAATTTCGAGCATTTCTTCGGCGGGAGGATAATGGGAAGTTCTTATAAAATTACAGTTGGCAGCCCGGTATAGTTCTACGTCTTCTCTTTGCAGGGCTTCTGTTAAAACCCGTCCGGTGGTGGGGTGGGCTTCGTGACGGCAAACACCGCGTAGTTTTACCGATTGGCCGTTTACAAAAAGTTCGTTGCCACGGATTTCAATTTCGCGGAAACCGAATCGCTTGGTTACGATTTCAGTGATTTCGGCATTTTGGCTCAATTCTAATTTTAAGGTATAAAGATGCGGGCGTTCATTATTCCAAAGCAAAGGGTGGAGGATGGTGTCTGAAAGCACGCCTTTCCAGGTTTCGCCGGGCAGTAATTGCGGTATTGATTTTTCGATGATTCCGGGTAAACCGGCAACGGTGAGACGCAGGGATAAGTTTTTTTGTGTTTTACCTGTGGTGTTGGTGATTGCAGTCGTTACTTTCAAGGTTGCATTCTCGTACCGGTTGTCCAGGTCGGTTTCAATCCGCAGATCGGATAGATGGGTTTCCGGTAAAGCAAAAAGAGTTACTTTACGGGTAATTCCCCCTAACTGGTGAGCTGCATATTGGGTGAGGCTTCCCAGCATGTCGGCGAGCGATTCGCTCCGGACAGCCAGGGCGAGTTCGTTCGTTCCCGGTTTTAGATGGCGGGTGATGTCGATCTCATAGGCAGTCATTCCTCCCATGTGGTAGCCTGCTTCATGGCCGTTCAGGTATATGTGATATTCGCTGGAGACGCCGTCGAAACGAAGTTTTATACAACGTCCCTGCCAATCGGCAGGCAGGGTGAAAGCGGTGCGGTATCCTGCAAAGGAAGCAGAATCGACTTGAAACCCTTGCATAGCCCATTGGCCGGGAACGGTGATCGGTTTCCAATCGCCGGTTGCAGTTTGTTTATAAAATTCATCGGTTGGTTTGGGGTGGAATAACCAGGTTCCATTCAGAGATATGGCAGGCCGGTATGTGCCCGGCAGGCTTTGAGGGATTAAGGCATATACCGGGAGTACTTTTTCAACATCGACGTTTGTATTTACCTTATAGCTTTGTGCATTGGCAAGCGTTCTTTTTTCTTCTCCTTCGAAAGGAACGGGAGAAGTAGGATTGGAAGAATAAAGGTTGAGTTCCGAAACTAAAACGTTGTCGCCTTTTCCGGCTTTTTCAAATATAAGTACTAATTGCCCGTAGGCGTATGCTTTCCGGGGCAGGTCTATCCAATAGCGTTGTTCTTTGCCTGCTTCAAGGGTAAATGGGGCTTGCAATTCGTTGCCGTCCACCACAATGCGCTGCCGCCGTTCGTGATCGGCCAGATAAACCACTTCCAGTTGATAGTCGGCGTGAATGTCCAAGTGGTTGAAGGCGTAAATCACTTTTCCGCCGAAATTGCAGGTAAGGGCAGCCTTACTGCCTTGCAGCCGGGAGGGCATGGTATAATTTTCACCTTTTATAAGGAAGGGCTGCGCTCCGGGAACACCGCAATCGTTGGCCGCTACTTTTGTAAAAGAGGGATTTTGTGCCAGCGATGGGCAAGCCAGGAGACAAAATACGCTTATTCCGCAGACTAAAGTTTTTAAAGTTTTCATGAATATGTATTTTAATTATTTCGCTATGGGAAGAGGCTGTTTCTCTATAGACAAAATTAATATACAATGAGAAAAGGAAGAAATATTTTTCTTATTGGTTTGTGTACAGAAAGGGTGGATAAACAGGAATAAGTGTAGAAAACGGAAGTGTTATTTTGTCACCTCGCGCGGAGTGATTCCGGTTTGTTGCTTGAAAACCCTTGAAAAATACTGGGGCGATTTGAATCCGCATTGGAAACTGATTTCTTTGATGGACATTTCGGAATTTCTCAATAACTCGATGGATTTGTTGATGCGGATCTGATTGAGGTAGTCGAGCGGTGAAAGATTGAGATGGCGGGTAAAGAGATTGCGTAAATGGCGTTCCCCAATGCCTGCCTGTTCGGCAACCCGGGTCATGGTAATATCCGACGGATAGTTTAAACGAATGAATGAAATGGCTTTTTTCAAAGATTCGTTTGTACAGATAGGCAGGTAGGCTTCGTCCATATAGCGGTATATCAGGATAAGCAGTTCGGCATAATACATTACTACCAGATGATGATAGTATGGTCCTTTTTGTTTCAGTTCGTTCACAATACGCTGGACAACCTGCATGATGCGTATATTATTGACAATCTTAATCAGGCGATTTTCTTCCGAAAACAATATGACGGAAGTCAATCCTGTTAATTTATCTTTTGCTCCGGGATCGAAGCGGGTGAATATTTCCGGCAGAAATTCGAGTTGCATTAGCGTGGTTCCTTCCGTTCCTGCTTCAAAGGTGTGGTTTACGCCCGAAGTGATAATCATAGTTTCTCCTTCCCGAAAGCCGATGCTTTCCCGGTCGAGATGAAGAATGCAATTTCCCTTTTTTACGTGGTTTATTTCTATGCGTAAGTGTTTGTGCGGCCCGTAGGTTTCACCGGGCTGGAAAGAAATAAACCGGAATACGTCCGCAAGCCGTTTGCTTTTCAGATTTTGGGCTATGTTTTCCAATAGTTCCCAAAGGGATTGTTCTGCCGGTTGTTCCATGAGTTTTTTTACAAAAATGCCTGTTCTTGAAACAAAGATATACGATTAATTCTTTTGTGCTCCGGGCACAAAGAAATTAAAAGTATTTTTCAGAAAATATTTGTTGAAATTTTGGGTGTCGCTATCCCGCTGGAATGGAAAACCGGAAGATTGTTTTAAGTAAATAGATTTACGAGAGGGGAGGGAAGAGAAAAAAGAGAGATATTAAAAACTACCGGATTACAGAGCGTGTGTAAAATTATATCTCTGCATCCGGTAGTGTATCTGAAATTTATAATCCGAAACTGAATGTCCCGATATTCTGGTAAACTATGCTTAATATGCCTAAAAACAATATTCCTGCAGAACAGGCAACCAAACTGATGCGGGTGTATATATCCGACTGTAAAGTAGCGGCGGCGTTTTCGGTTTTATTGATAAACATGGCTTTTATTACCAGCAGGTAATAATAAAGCGATATGATCGTATTGAGCAGGGCAATGAAAACCAAAACATAAAATCCTTCCTGTGCGGCTGCGTAGAAGATGAAAAATTTACTGAAAAATCCGGCGAAGGGAGGGATTCCTGCCAGAGAGAACAAAGCAAGCATCATCACGATACTCAATTTAGGATTGGTTTGGTATAGTCCGTTGTATTCGTCTATCGTGATCCGCCCCGTACGATGTTCGATAATAGAGATCACTCCGAAAGCAGCGAGATTGGATACCATATATACTAAGATATAATATACCAGTGAGGTCATTCCTTCGGCAGTTCCGCTGATCACTCCCAGCATGATGTATCCGGCCTGTGATATGGAGGAGAAAGCCAGAAAGCGTTTCAGGTTTTGCTGACGTATGGCGAACAGGTTGGCGATCGTGATTGTGGCGATGATAACGCCGTATAATATGGTTTGCCATTCCTGCATCAGGTTGGCAAATACTTTTACGAGCAAGGTCATAAATACGAATGCAGCGGCTCCTTTTGAGATGACCGACAGATAAGAGGTCACCGGGGTCGGTGCGCCTTCATATACGTCGGCAGTCCAAAGGTGGAAAGGCACGAGGGATATTTTGAAAAACAATCCGGTCACAAAGAATACGAATGCCATGATTTGGATCGGGCTTCCGGTAATTCCTGCAGGAACATCCTCGAAGTAGAGTGTCCCTACCGTGCCATATATCAATGAGATCCCATAAACGGACAGGCCGGAAGCAAAAGCGGAAGAGAGAATGAATTTCGCTCCCGCTTCGGCGGATTTGTGCTTGTATTTGTCGAAAGCCGCTAAAGTGGCCATCGGAATAGAAGCCGTTTCGAGACCAATGAAAAATAAAAGGAAATTTCCGGCTGAAATCATGAAATACATACCCAATAAGGTAGAAAGGGTAATTAAATAAAATTCGCTTCGCCGGATAATGACCGCTTCGCTGTTCAGCCAGTTGTTTGCCTGCATAAAGACAATCAATGTCCCGATGTTCAGTATCGTTTTTACGATGCTCCCCATAGGAGTACATACATACATGCCTCCAAAAGCTTCCGCCATGTCCCCGGGAAAGATGTTCATCAATATGTGGGCCAGGAATAGCAGGCAGGCAATGGGCTGGAAATATTTTAAACTTTTGGTCGGAGCGAAAAGGTCGTATATAAGGAGTAACACCATCACCGCAATGAGGGAGATTTCTTCTTTGAGATATAGGAAATTTGAATAATCCATAATGTATAAGGTTACAATTTAGGTTATCGGAACAAGTTCGTTATTGTGGGTACCATACTGCTGTTTATCATATCCGAGAGCCAGAGAGGGGCAAGCCCGATCCCGGCAATCGCTGCAATAAGCACAATCGCCGTCAGGCGTTCGTACCATACGGCATCCGTTAAAGCCAGGTGATGTTCGTTCACTACTTTCCCATACAGGAGTTTACCGACCACTCTGAGGATGTAAACGGCGGTGATTACGATAGAGGTACAGGCGATGATCGTCATTACCCGGTGGAAAGTATCCGCATGTTCGAAAGAACCCACGAATATGGTCATTTCTGCCACAAATCCGCTTAATCCCGGTAAACCGAGGGAGGCAAGACCGGCAATAACATAGCAAACACCCAGAAATGGAATTATTTTCATCAGCCCTCCCATTTCCCGGATGTCCCGGGTGTGGGTGCGTCCGTAAATCATACCGATCAGGGCGAAGAACAAAGCAGTCATTAAGCCGTGGCTCAACATTTGCATCACTGCACCCGTCATGGCGGTTTGGTTTAGCATCAGTATCGCAAATAGCACTAAACCGCAGTGACTTACCGAGGAGTAAGCGTTGATGTATTTCAGATCGGTTTGTACGATTGCGGAATAAGCTCCGTAAACGACGCTGATTCCGGTCAGGATAATGAATATCCACGACAATTCTCTGGCGGCTTCTGGCATCAGGTATATGGCAACCCGGAAGCAGCCGTATCCTCCCAGTTTCATTAAAACTCCGGCATGGAGCATAGAGACGGCGGTCGGGGCAGAAGCGTGTCCGTCCGGCGACCAGGTGTGAAATGGGAAAAGTGCCCCGAGTACGCCGAAACCGATAAAAGTAAGCGGGAAGAACCAGCGTTGCGAGGATTCCGGAATATGGTTCCGGGCGATTTCCAAAATATTCATTGTGGTCGCTCCGGCAGAAAAGTAGATACCTAAAATACCGATCAGCAGTAATGCCGATCCTCCCATCAGCATCAAGGTCAGCTTCATGGCTGCATACTCTTTTTTGCCTGTACCCCAGATGCCGATCAATAGATACATGGGGATCAGGGCTATTTCGTAAAACATAAACATGGTGAACAGGTCGGTAGAGATAAAGAAACCGAAAACACCGACACTTAGAAGGCAAAACCACATGAAGTATTCTTTGGGTAGTACTTCTATTTTCCAGGAGGCGAAAATTCCCGTGAATACAATGATTGCCGAAAGCAAGAGCATGGCTACGGAAATACCGTCCACTCCCACAGAATAGTGAATGTTCAACGGGGCGTACCATTCGGTGCTGGCCGTGTATAGCATCTCTGCCGTATTACCCGCGTTTCTTTCCCCGAGGTACATAAATACCAGAGCTGTAGAAAGAATCAGTAGTAACGATGCACCTGTGGCGCATACCGTGCGTATTTGTTTCATATTGCCCGATACCAGCAAGCCACACATCATCAGAATGGGGATCAGCACAAATAAAGATAGAAAATTCATATATCGCAGTTTATTAAATCCATTAAACTATAAGAACAACATCAGTGCGGCGATAAGCAGCGTTCCGAGCAGGAAGACAAAAGCATATTGTTGTATTTGTCCCGATTGCAATCCCCGGATCAGGCAAGAAACCTCTTGGGTGATGTAGGCTATACCGTTCAGGCTGCCGTCGATGATATGGCGGTCGAACCAGGTGATAGGACGGGATACACAGTTAAATATGATCCGTTTTGTCACAAATAAGTAAAATTCGTCGATGTAGAAACGGCGGCAGGCTGCCTGATAAAATTTCGGATACATGGAGGCCAGCCGGTCGGGAATGTCACATCCTTTTTTGTAAAAGAATGTTGCGATTCCGATAGAAATAGCTGCAATGATAACGCTGCTGCCGGCTACCGTCCAATCGATGTGTATGTCGTAGGGGAGTCCGTTGCTGCTGACGAAATGCCCGAAAGGTATAAATCCGGCAAATACCGTAATCACAGCCAGAACGACCAGAGGTATCGTCATGGATTTAGGTGCTTCGTGCGGCGTGTGGGCGTGTTCTGCCGGGGTTGCCCAAAAGATGTTGTAATACAGGCGGAACATATAAAATGCCGTCAGGGCGGCGATAAAACTCATCAGGACTCCGAACTGGGGATTGAAAGAAAATACCGCTGCCAATATTTCGTCTTTACTGAAAAAGCCGGAGAAAGGAGGGATGCCGGAAATGGCCAGGCAGGCTACCAAAAAGGTAAGATGCGTCACAGGCATATATTTTCTCAGGCCTCCCATGCGGCTCATTTCATTGCTGCCGACAGTGTGGATGATGGCTCCGGCGCATAAGAACAGTAAAGCTTTAAACATTGCATGTGTGAACAGGTGGAACATGGCGGCCATATAACCCAAGCCGTGATGCCCGCCCATGCCGGATACGCCGAGTCCTACCATCATAAAGCCGATCTGCGAGATGGTCGAGAATGCCAGCACGCGTTTGATGTCCGTTTGTACGCAGGCGACTACTGCCGCATATAAAGAGGTAAATGCTCCGACATAAGCGATGCCGATGAGGACATCCGGGGCGGCTGTGACATAGAGGGGAAATAACCGTGCTACCAGAAATACCCCTGCAACGACCATCGTGGCCGCATGGATCAGGGCCGAAACCGGAGTCGGGCCTTCCATAGCGTCCGGCAGCCAGATGTGTAACGGGAACATGGCCGACTTTCCTGCCCCTCCTATAAAAATCAGTGCCAATGCCCAGCTTATCACGGAAGCTCCCATAAAGGTGATCCCTGTTGCCTTTGAAAATACGGAGGCATCGCCGGAATTGAGCAGATCGAAGTTAAAGGTTTGGGTGAAATAGGAAAGTAAAAGGATACCGATTAAAAATCCGAGGTCGGCAAACCGGGTTACGATAAAAGCTTTCTTTGAAGCGGCTACAGCTTCCGGTTTTGTATAATAGAATCCGATCAACAGGTAGGAGGACACTCCGACCAATTCCCAGAAGATATACATCTGGAAGATATTGGGAGCTACCACCAATCCCAGCATAGAGAACGTGAATAGCGACAGGAAAGCGTAATAACGCTGAAATCCTTTTTCCCCTTTCATGTAGCCGAGGCTATAAATGTGCACCATGAGCGAAACGGTGGTGATTACGACAAGCATCATCACAGAAATCGGATCGAGCAATATACCGAGGTCGATGTGCAGATGCTCGGTGAAGTGCAGCCATTCAAAATTTACCGGAAGCATTTTCGGAAACATTCCGTCTATGCGCGGAGTAGAAAAATACAACCCTGCAGTCAGATAAGCCAGTAAGGTAGTTACTGCGAGCGATAATGTCCCGATACATCCTGCGGTGAAGGGACGGAGTTTTGTTCCGGATAGTCCCAGTAGCAGGAATGTAAATATAGGCAGTAAAAATATGATCAATGTATATTCCATATTTTCTGTGTATTACATTAGTTTTTCATTTCATTAAGGTTTTTCACCTGTATATTCCGTATGTTTCGGTAGATATTGATGATAATGGCGATAGCGATGGCCGTTTCACAGGCCGAGATACCGATAGCGAACAGGGTGAAAAAGAATCCTTCGAACTGGTCGGGGAAAAGGTAACGGTTGAAGACTGCAAAATTTATATCTACAGAGTTCAGGATCAATTCGATGGAAATCAGCACCGCCAGCAGGTTGCGCCGGGTCATAAATCCGTATATCCCGGCAAAGAACATGATTGTACTGACCACCAAATAATATTCCATGTGTATTTCTTCCATAATGCCTTGTTTTGTTGTGATATTTCAGTCTTTTATCTTTTTCTTGCAATGATAATCCCGCCTATGATACACGCCAGTAGTAATACGCTGATAGCTTCAAAAGGCAAGAGGTATTGATATTTCGCCGTTCCCATCAAGGCATGGCCGATCACTTTTTGGTCGATCTCTCCGGGAACGAAACGGGAAGGGGCGAAAGTATGCGTCAGAGTGATGAAGATGCATAGTGCCGCTCCGGCAATAGCCGTGATAAAACCTGCGACAAATTTGCTGTTTTTCATTCTTTCGGCTTTTTTCCCGTCCGAACTGGTAAGCAGGATAGAGAATACGTATAAAACGATGATACCTCCGGCATAGATTGTAAGCTGAACGGCGCCCAAAAAAGAATAGTTCAACTGAAAATATATTCCTGCCGTAGCAAAAAGCACGAATAGCAGGTAAGTAGCCGATCTTAGAATCCGCCGGGTGGTTACGGTCATAATCGAACATACGACGATAACCGTTGAAAGGAATATAAAGACCGCTTTTGGTAAAGTTATTTCCATGATGCCGAATTATTTAGAGTTACTTGTCTTAGAACCTTCGTGATTAAGTTGGCGTACCAGTTTTTCACGGGTAAATACAGCGTGTTCGAATGTAGGACGAAATTCGATAGCCCCATACGGACAGTTTTTCACGCACAATTGGCAAAACAGGCAGCTGCCGAGATCGTATTTATATTTTACCAGGACTTTTTTCTTTTTGCCTTCTTCGTCCGTAACCATTTCCGTTTCAAGGTGAATCGTATCGTTGGGACAGTTCATTTGGCAAAGCCCGCAAGCTACGCATTTGTGTTCGTTTTTCTCATTGTGTGGCATTACCAGCTCGCCCCGGAAGCGGTCGAACATTTTTAGGGTTGCCCGGTTTTCCGGATATTTTTCAGTGGTCTTGGGAGTAAAAAATTCTCTCAAAGTAATACCCATCCCTTTTAGCAGGGAAAAGAGCCCGCTGAAAAACGAATTGAAATATTCTTGTGTACTTCTCATAGTTACCTTTTAAAAATGTAGTTTAAATGCGACGATTACCACCATCAGGAAAAGGTTGCAAAGGTTGATCGGCAACAGGTATTTCCATTCCAGCCTTAGCAACTGGTCGATACGAAGACGCGGGAAAGTCCATTTGAACCACATGATGATAAATACCATAACGGCGGTTTTTCCTAAAAACCAGAGTATAGACGGGATATAATCCATAATCGCATTGAACGTTTCCCAGCCGGGTATGTGCAATGGCATCCAGCCTCCCCAGAACAGGGTGGTGGCAACGGAAGCCACGATAAACATATTGACGAATTCGGCCACATAGAAGAATCCGAAATGCATACCCGAATACTCGGTATGGTATCCGGCGGTTAATTCCGAATCGGCTTCCGGAAGGTCGAACGGTCCCCGGTTCGTTTCCGCCGTTCCGGCAATGAGATAAACGATAAAAGCGATAAAGGCGGGGATATGCCCTTTAAAGATAAACCAGCCGTCTGCCTGGTTGGTTACGATCGTAGAGAGCTGCATGCTGCCGGAGAGAACCACGACTGTCAGGATCGACAGCCCGATCGACAGTTCATAGCTGATCATTTGTGCTCCGCTCCGCATGGCCCCGATCAGGGAAAATTTGTTATTGCTTGCCCAGCCTGCCAGCAGGATACCGACGATACCCATAGAGGAAACAGCCATCAGGAAAAAGATCCCTACATTGAAATCAATGATTTCTAAGCCTTTGGCGAAAGGGATACAACTAAATGCCAATACCGACGAAATAATGACGATATAGGGGGCGAGGTTAAACAGGAAACGATCGACGTGGTTAATTTCAATGATCTCTTTGATGAGCATCTTGATCATATCGGTGATAACCTGTATCGTTCCGAACGGCCCCACCCGGTTAGGCCCGAGGCGGCATTGGAAAAAAGCACATACTTTACGTTCGGCATAGATAAGGGCAAGGGCGACTACTGCGTATCCTACCAGCAGGCAAAGTCCTATGAGGACGAATTCGGTGAGCATTACCCACGATCCCGGCAGGAAGTTGCGTAAGGTTTCATCAACCCATTGTGTGACTACTGCAAAATCAAACATATTGATTGTTTTTTCTATTTTTAATATTTTATTTTCAAAATGTACACCGCTTGTTTTTATCTGTCGATGTCGGGCACGACGTAATCGAGCGAACCACCGATAGCGATCAGGTCGGCAATTTTATTTTTGCTGGCCAATAAATCGACCACCGATACTAAAGGTAAGCCCGGAGAACGGAATTTCATCCGGTAAGGAGTTTTATCTCCCCGGCTTTCGATAAACACGCCGAATTCTCCCCGGCTGGCTTCCACGCTATGAAAATATTGACCTTCCGGTAGTTTGATGACCGGTTTCGTTTTTACGGCAAAATCGCCTTCCGGAATGTTATCGATCAGTTGTTCCAAAATGTGCAGGGATTGTTCGATTTCTTTCATTCTCACCATATAACGGTGATATACATCGCCTTCCTGGTAAGTAATTTCCTGAAAGTTTACTTTATCGTACACTCCGTAAGGATGAAGTTTGCGAACGTCACAGTTCCAGCCGGATGCCCGTCCCGACGGTCCGGTCACTCCATAAGAGATGGCGTCTGCCCGCGAGAGGATTCCGATGCCTTTCATTCTCTCCTGCGCGATGATATTGCCCGTAAATACTCCGTGATATTCTTTTAGCATGGGAGGCAGGTATTTTATAAATTCTTTTACCCGACCGACTAAATTAGGGTGGATGTCTGCCATCACTCCGCCGATAACATTATAATTTTGGATGAGGCGGCCTCCACAGGTTTCTTCCAGTATGTCTAAAATCTTTTCCCGGTCGCGAAAGCCATAGAAAAAGGCTGTCAAAGCTCCCAGATCCATACAGAAAGTGGACCAGAACAACAGGTGGGAGGCAACCCGGGTAAGTTCGTCCATAATCGTCCGGATATATTTAGCCCGTTCCGGCACTTCTATTTGAAGGGCATCCTCGATACAAAGACAAAGGGCGTGACGGTTCTGGTGGGCAGACAGATAATCCAACCTGTCGGTCAGAGCCAAGGTTTGCGGATAAGTGAGGCTTTCACACATTTTTTCAATGCCCCGGTGTATGTATCCACAATTGACATCTACCTTTTGTACGATCTCGCCTTCCAGCGAAACTCTGAAACGTAACACGCCGTGGGTTGCCGGGTGCTGAGGGCCGATATTGACCACATATTCGTCGTCTTCAAACAGAATATTTTCTTTTTCCTGAATAGCACCATCTGCTCCTTCTTCAAAAGTGCTGGTGGCATCCGGACTGCTGTCGCTTTCGAGCCGTACCGGATTGATCTCCGGATCTTCGTTATAATCTTTTCTAAAAGGATATCCTATCCAGTCGTTTCGCAGGAATAAATGCCGCATATCCGGGTGATTGATAAAATGGATTCCATAAAAATCCAGTACCTCCCGTTCGTTCAGATTGGCGGTAGCCCAAATGTCGGAAACACTCGGCAGTTCGGGGTTTTCCCTGTCGTTCGTTTCTATCTTTAGCACAATTTGATAGCCATAGCGAGTAGAAGAGAGGTGATAAACCACTCCTAAAGTTTCTCCCCAGTCCATTCCTGTCATGCAAACCAAATAATCGAACAATAAGTCATCGTCTGTACACAGGCGGTAGGCCAGTTCGTGGAAAGCTGTTACCGGAACGGTCACGGTCAATGGTGTTTTGTCTTCAATGACAGCTTCCGGGACGATTTGTAATATTTTATCTTTCATAGATTTCTTTTCTTCTTTTGTCCGCTTTGCGGTTTTTCGTTCCTTTTTTGCATGGAGAAAAAGATTATTTTTCTTTCGGGTCTTTTTCTTGCTTATTCACGCCACCGAGGAATTTTTCCACTTTGATTTTCCTTTGCAATTGCATCATTCCATAAAGCAGGGCTTCGGGACGGGGCGGGCATCCCGGCACATATACATCTACCGGCAGTATTTCGTTAACCCCTTTCACAACATGATAGGATTTCTTAAAAGGTCCTCCCGAAATGGCACATCCACCCATTGCTATGACGTATTTAGGCTCGGCCATCTGGTCGTAAAGGCGTCGCAATACCGGAGCCATTTTATGAACGATTGTTCCGGCAACGATGATTACGTCTGCCTGTCGCGGACTGGCACGGGTTACTTCAAACCCAAAGCGGGCAAAATCGTAACGGGCGGCTCCCACTGCCATAAATTCGATTCCGCAACAACTGGTTGCGAAAGTGAGGGGCCACACTGAGTTGGAACGTCCCCAGTTGATGAGTTCGTCCAGACAGCCCACAAAAACATTTGTACCGGCTGCCCTGAGTTGTTCGAGGTATTCATTGTCATTGAAGTCCTCATATTTCATGGATTTGATTTTTACTTCCATTCAAGCGCTCCTTTCTTCCAGGCGTAAGCCAATCCTAAAATTAGAATCAGCATAAAAAATAAAATATTGATTAATCCGTCTATTCCGGTGTCCTGTACGGTTACTGCCCAAGGAAACAGGAATACTGTTTCCACGTCGAACATCAGGAAAAGGATCGCGAACAGGTAATAACCCACTTTAAATTGCATCCACGACTTGCCCCGGGTGGGGATGCCGCATTCATAAGCTTCTCCTTTTTGGCGGTTGAAAGAACGTGGAGAAATCAGCCGGGCTAACCCTAAGGCTACAGCCACTAAGACAATGGCTGTAATTAATACTACAACAAATAGTGTTAGATTCATAGTGAATATATTTAGTCTTCTTAATTATCGACAGACGTAACAGAACAAGTCCCGACAGGCCGTTCTTTTTATAAAGAAAAAGGAAAACAGGAGGACAGGATTAAATTAAAATCCTCCGTAACGTATAGACATAGTAATCCTTTGTTTCCGGTATTTCCGATAAAGAAATGCAATTTAACTCAAAGGTGGAGTTATGTTGCGCCGGATGAATTTTACTATATTTCGGATGTAGGAATAAACGAAGAAAAGTTTTTTTATCGTAGGTGTTATGGGAGATATCTACCGTTAAATCTCCCGAAGTGTTGAAAAGTGTAAAAAGATTCGGACTTTGGAAATTTCCGATATGATTCGGGTTTGAGTGTACCTCTTCCTCCGTTTTTTTTCCGATTTCTGATTCTGCTTGATTTACAGGCAAAATCAATACGAACAATAAGGATAATATGACCAATTTTACAAATTGCAACACACAATTTTTTTGCGTGTGCGAATGTAATATTAAATTTTAGAATAGAAAGATTATTAACCCTAAAAGTAAGTTAATTTTAAAGTGAATTTTTTTTAATTGATGTTATAGAAGAAGCCCATAAGGCCGTATTTTGTATGTGGGAACATACAGATTGTTCGTATTTTACGGTCTTATGGGCTTTAAATGACTGGAATTTTTCAGACTGCCGCTTTTACCGGAGTGAAAAAACAGGCTTCGAGTACGGATGCCGTGAGGGAGAGCCCTACGCGTCCCAGTGATATGGTATATCCGTCCTTGGTTTTTCCGCAATAGCCGGGAACGACGGATATTTTTCCCGCTTTTTTAAATTCTTCTTTCGCGGCCCGGCAACTTTCTTCCCATTGTATTTCCGGTGCTCCGAAATTATCGTTGGTGATGATGAAGTTACGGGAATCATGCCAGCTTGCATTGTCGAAGAGAGCACAGAATAGAAGAGAAGACAGGATATCGCCTTTCGACAGGACGTAATCTTTTAAAGAGTGAGATACATCTTTTAATACTGCCACCTGGTTCAGGGTGTCGTAAAGTTCGTTCAGGTGGGATTGCAGGACTTCGAGATATTCTTTTTTCTTTTGCCCTGCCAATAGCTTTTCTGCCATTTGCAGATGCTTTTCTTTTAAGGCTTTGAACTCTTCTTCAAAGCCTTGCCCTTTGCGTAATGCCTGGCTGTATAAAGACCGTAGTTGGGGCATCGCTCCTTTTAAGGCCGATACGACGACGACGCAAGGTTCTTGCTCCTTGCCGAGTTTGTTTTTTATATCTGAAAGGGCTGCGGCATCTGCCAGCATCGCTCCTTTAAATTTAAATACTTTCATGACGAATGTAATGTATTTAGTTATACAATGTTGTTGTTGAAAATATGAAATCGACGGAATCAATCCCCGGTGACCTTGACCGGAAAATATACAAACAGGTATATAAATTGATAATATGAACAGACTACAACCCCAAAGGGGTAATAATGGTTGTAGTGGTAATAATGGTAGTAATAATAATAGAAATAGCGGGCAGAATGAACATGATTCTCCCTTTAGCTTCAGTATTAAAGCTACAAGCAGGGATAATATGTTGCATTTCGCATTTCATGATTAGACAAAGCTATATAAAATATTCTAAAAATCAAATTTCAGGAACTGAAAAACTGATTTTTTAATATTGTTAGTTTCTTGTCCGGAGTCATTTTCGGGGTGTTATTTTTCTTAAGTCGTACCGTTATTTTTATTTAGCCGGAGTTTTTTTCTGTTTCCCGGTGGGAGGTTTGATTTATTCCCGATAAATTTGATAATTCGGTTTTTATCCGGCTGATACGTGAAATAAAAATAACTTACCTTTGCCTCTGAATTTCGATGAAATAAACATGAGTAACGATAAAGAACAATCGCCTATTGCCGATTTACAGCAGCAATATATTTTACTGGGTAAGGAATATGAATACGAGAAGGAATTGTACAGGCAGCAAACCCAGCAAGCAGGTGTATTGAAACGGGTGAGGCAGGGGGTATGCTGGTATCCGGTGAGGGTGAACGGCAATCGCTATAATTCTTTGAACCAATTGACTGTAGAGATCGAGAAGGCCGAGCCGGACGATGTGGATTCTGTTTTTGAGTACGGACGTCCCGTTTGTTTTTTTACGGTGTCGGCGGCAGGGACTTTGCGTTATTTTAATTTCACGGCAACGATCGGTTATGTACAGGATGATAAAATGGTGGTTGTCTTGCCTGGGACAGCGGCATTGAACGAATTGAGGGTAGGGGTGGATTTGGGTGTCCAGTTGTATTTCGACGATTATTCTTATAAAGTGATGTTTGCGGCGCTCCGGGAAGTGATGGAAGCGCAGGGAAACCGTGCCGCTTATTTGCGTGACGTATTGTTAGGCAGGACGGTTGCCGGGAAGCACGAATTTTATCCCCTGCGTTTTCCCTGGCTTAATCGTTCGCAGGAAGAGGCGGTGAACCGGGTGTTGGCGGCGAAAGATGTCGCCATCGTACACGGGCCTCCGGGAACAGGGAAAACAACGACTTTGGTAGAGGCTGTTTTTGAAACCTTACATCGTGAAAATCAGGTGATGGTTTGTGCACAAAGTAACACGGCTGTCGATTGGATTGCAGAAAAGCTGGTCGATCGGGGAATAAGTGTATTGAGGGTAGGGAATCCTACCCGTGTAAACGATAAGATGCTTTCTTTCACTTATGAGAGACGTTTTGAAGCTCATGCCGATTATCCGGAATTATGGAAAATCCGGAAAAATATCCGGGATTTATTGTCGCATGTACGTAAAGGAGGACGTTCCGAACGGGATGCATTGAAGGAACGGATTTCAAAGTTACGGATACGGGCGACAGAGCTGGAGATCAGGATAGAAGACCAACTGTTTACAGAGGCGAGAGTTATTGCCTGTACGTTAGTGGGAGCGGCTAACCGGGTGCTGGAACGGAAATATTTTTCTACTTTGTTTATCGACGAGGCAGCGCAGGCTTTGGAGGCTGCCTGTTGGGTAGCAATTTTGCATGCCGACCGGGTGGTGCTGGCGGGGGATCATTGCCAGCTGCCTCCTACGATTAAATGCGTGGAGGCGGCAAGAGGCGGGTTAGACCGGACGCTGATCCAGAAGGCCGCCCGGCGGAAACCGGAAGCGGTGTCGATGCTTACCTTGCAATACCGGATGCACGAGGATATTATGGGGTTTTCATCGGCCTGGTTTTATCATCACGCTTTACAGGCTGCTCCCGAAGTGAAATACAGAGGAATATTGGAATATGATTCTGCTGTGGTGTGGGTGGATACTTCCGGTGGCGGATACAGGGAGAAGATGACTGCCGAAGGGTTTGGAAGAGTGAATAAGGAAGAAGCGGTTTTGCTGGTGGGACAGTTGAAAGCTTATATAGAAAAGATCGGTGGTGAACGAATATTAGAGGAAAGTATCGATTTCGGCCTGATTTCGCCTTATCGGGCGCAGGTGCAATATATACGGGGATTGATTAAGAAAGACCGTTTTTTTCGTCCGTTCCGCCGCTTGCTGACCGTTCATACAGTGGACGGTTTTCAGGGACAGGAGCGGGATGTGATTTTTATCAGCCTGGTAAGGGCGAATGAAGACGGGCAAATCGGTTTTTTGAACGATTTACGCCGAATGAATGTAGCGATCACCCGTGCCCGTATGAAGTTGATAATCTTAGGAGATGCTTCCACTTTAATCCGCCATCCGTTTTATAAGGCTTTATACGATTATATCGGAGAGCGGGGCATGGTTGTCGATGGTGAAGCGACAGGGATGTTAAACGATGAGATTGAATAGAGAATATTTTGGAGTGGAGTGTCAGGGGACTGTAAATTTTGTGAGGGAAGATATTTCTTATAATATGATCTGTTTCGGAAAATAAAGATAATATTGTTATATATCATAATTCAATCATTTGCAAATTCTGTATATTCATCTACAATACTATCGTTCATATGTTCTAAATGTGGTTCTTTTTTCAACTCTTTAACAGAATCATATGCAATATAGGTACATAAATAGGCTAAGGGGCCTTTTTCCATAAAAGCAAAAACCGGTCTGTTGATTTGTTCAAAAACAGAATCTCTACGTTCTATCGGAGCTACAATGTGTATTTTTATATCAAGCATTGGTTGTAGAGACAGTAAATCCGCCATTCTTAATATGCCTGAATATATTGCAGTTGTACCTTCTACTTCAAATGCCCTAACAATAGAATGCCTTTTTATCCATAAAACATCAATGTTTTCAATAACTTTTAAAGTTGGTCCATTAAAAACTAAAGGAAGTTCTTCTAGTACTGTGTTAATATTCTGTAATTTCCATTTATTTAGAACTCTAGTTCTATCAGATTTTGGAATCCATATTTTATATCCTAACCTTTCTCCGATTTCAGCCAATAATGCTTGTATTTGGATAGATTCTCGTTCTTCTTTTATATTATTGTTATTACTACTATTGTCTTCTGGTATTTCTATAATTGTTTCCTTATTATCAGATATACGAACTTTTTGGGATGCTTTGATTTTCTTTTTATCATTTTCTGAAAAAGGAAAATCTTTCATTTCCTTTAATTGTTGTAATAAAAGTTTTTCTAAATATTCACAATCTTCATAGGGCCATAATCTTGGGCTTGAGAACACCATATATGTCCAGTTGGTACTATCTTTGGGTAGATTTTTGGTTATTGATAAATTATTCCAAATTTTATCATCATGTATAGGTATTCCTTTTTCTAAAGGAAGCCAAACAATAGGTTTTACCTGAAATCTTAAAACAAAAGGATCGTCTTCTTTAGTGAAAATAGGTGTGTTACTAATAAATGGTTGACTGGTAATTTCTAGTACACCGATAAAACGTTGTATTTTAGTGCAATAACAAATGAATTTATCTCCAATACTTATTTTTTTATTTTCCACATACGCTTTTCTTGAAATTCTGAAACCAGAAATTGTTTGGTTTGATTCAGAAAATGCTAGAGCTGTATTAGGAGAAAAAAGATCAATAAAATAATTCATTGTACTATTATTAAAAATGTAAATGCAAAAATAGAAAACAATAAGTTCTCTTCCTACTTTTATGTGTTTTTTGAGACTTTTCTTTTACATATTGTGTTAAATTATAAAGAGACTTATTGTATTATTAATGATTATTTATGTGAATTAAATCTATAAGAATAGTTTTTACATTAATAATAACATATCTCGCGTTTCACCCGGATATCCTCTGCCGAGCGTCCGATCTGTAATTCGAATTTGCCCGGCTCCACGATATATTTCATTTCTTCGTTCCATAGCCCGAATTCGTCGAACGGGATTTCCAGTTCAACCTGCCTGGTTTCTCCCGGATTCAGGAATATCTTTTGGAAAGCTTTGAGTTGTTGTAGAGGTGTGACGACACTCGATACTTCGTCTTTCACGAATACCAGCACCGTTTCATAACCTGCCTGCTTTCCGGTGTTGGTCACTTCTACCCGGATCGTTACCGGTTGTCCTGTCTGCAAGAGGGTGTCCGAAAGCTGTACTCCGTCGTATTGGAAAGAGGTGTAGCTCAATCCGTGGCCGAAGCAAAAAGCGGGACGGTCGTCCTTCCGGCTCGAGCCCAGCCCGTAGCCTGTGGTATAACGGGATTTGGTCTGGTAGTAATATTGCGGGATATGCCCTGCGGTTTGAGGTATGGTAATGGGGAGTTTCCCGGAGGGATTCACCTGTCCGAACAGTATTTCGGCTACGGCCTGCCCGCCGTACATGCCCGGTTCCCAAAGATCGATTATTGCGGGGATATTTTCCGTGATCCAGGGGTTGTTCAGCGGTTTCCCATTTACAATCAAAACGATGGTGGGAACACCTGTTTCATATACCCGTTTCACTAATTCTGCTTGTAACCCGTAGAAATCGATGGAAGGACGGTCGGCAGATTCGCCGTAAGTGCGCATTCCCCAATCGCTTCGCAGCCCGTAGCCACCGATAGCGATGATCGCCAGGTCGTTTTCTTTCGCCCGGCGGACAGCTTCTTCAATGGCAAATTCGTTTAACTCGCCTCCCTCCTGTAATTCTTTGGCTTGAGTTACCGGATCGGTCGTGGCTACTTTTACATTTGATTTTTTCCCTTTTATCTTTCCGCTGGGGCAGTAGGTCACTTCGCTTTCCCGGCCTGCCATTTGCCGGATTCCTTCTAAAATAGTCACGACGTGGCCCTGGGGATGTATGGAGCTCCAGTCTCCCAGGATAGCCTGATTGTCGGCATTGGGGCCGGTGACGAGAATTTTTTTATAGGAACCGTTTTTTAAAGGCAGGAGATTTTTGTCGTTTTTCAATAGCACGATGGATTGTCTCGCTGCTTCCAGTGCTAATTCCTTTGCTTCCGGTGTAGCATACGTTTGCTTGTCCGGTTCGATTTTCACGTAACGTTGTTCGAAGAGTCCCAGTTCGAATTTTACGGTCAGAATCCGTTTTACTGCGTCGTCGATCCGCTTTTTAGATACTTTACCTTCGTGCACTAAGGCGAGCAAATGATCGACGAACATTTCGCGTTCCCAGGAATACATGTGCATGTCGATCCCTGCATTGACCGCTTGCCGGACAGCATCTTTCTGATCGGTTGCCGTGCGGTGGATACGCTCTGTTTTCAGGTTTTCTATATCACCCATGTCGGTGATGTAAAAACCTTGAAAACCATATTCTTTTTTGATGATGTCCGTCAGAATCCGGCCGGATGCGTGCATAGGAATACCGTTTACGTCGTTATGTCCCGGCATGATGGTCAATACCCCTTCATCGACTGCTGCTTTGAATGGAGGCAGGAAATCCCGGCGCAACATTCTTTCGGAGATCTCGGCATTCCCGTGGTTTACTCCGCCTATGGAAGCGCCTCCGCCCAGCAGATGTTTCACGCAGGCGGCCACCCGTTGCTGCGGATCATCGTTGTCTTGCAATCCCTGTACGGCTTTACGGACTAAAACGGAGGTTAAAAACGGGCATTCCCCATAAGTTTCGCCGGTTCGTCCGAAGCGGGCGTCGTGAACAATGTCGATGCACGGGGCGAATGTCCATTGATTGCCGCAAGCACGTATTTCTTTGGCAGAAAGTTGAGCGGCACGGTAAACTAATTCGGGGTTGAATGTTGCCGCCATACTGATAGAGGTGGGAAATACGGTACGTCCCGGCATCAATGCGTGACCGTGGGCGGCATCCACTCCGATCAGAAATGGAATTTTTAGCCGGGTTTTTTCGGATAATGCTTGAATTTCATTGTATTTTTCGGGTGTGATGTCACCGATGAAAGCACCGATTCCTTCCCCGTTTGCCAAAGTCGAGTTTTTGTATTTTTCTAAATCCCAGACGGCGAACATATCCATTTGGGCTATTTTTTCTTCAAGTGTCATTTTCGACATAAGTAGCTGTACCCGTTTGGAAACCGGGAGTTTGGGATCGGTGTACGTCGCTGCCTGTACGAGTGTCCCGGATAGCCAAATGGTTATGAGGGATAAAAAAATGTGCTTTTTCATAATGTATAGGTTATGTTTTTAACGATATATGCTTTTGCCCTTCGACGGTGATTTTGGGAAAGCCGGTTTTTCTTACTGACGCCAGTCTCAAATTTATAAATTATTTTCCCATTTTATAAGGATTCGGCCGGATGATTTTTAGCTTTTGTCAGGTATTTATAATCTTTTTATATATTTGTTCTTGCATAATTTTTAATATAGAACTATGAATAGATTGGCTGTGTGGATCATGCTTTTATTGGTGTTGGGAGGATGCCGGGAAGAAAAGCATTTTATTACCGATCCGGTTTACCGGCAGACGGTGGAACGGGATTTTGAAACGAAGAAGCAATTGCTTATGCAGGCTCCCCAAAACCTGTTTGCCGTGTTTGAAACTCCATTGAGTACGGAGGAACGGGAGGCATTGCAGTTTTTGTATGCTTATTCGCCTTTGATCGATTTGTCGGGGGAACATTGCGGAGCGTTTTTGCTCGATCATGTCAGGCATTCTTTTAAGGTGAGGGAGGAGATGCCTTGGGGGAAAGAAATTCCTGAAATTATTTTCCGGCATTTTGTTTTTCCGGTCCGGGGAAGCAATGAAAGCCTGGATTCTTCCCGGATGGTTTTTTATAAAGAATTGCGGGACAGGGTATTGAAGTGTGCTACGATGGAAGATGCCGCTTTGGAGGTAAATCATTGGTGTCATGAAAAAGCGATTTATAAGCCGACGAATGCCCGTACCTGTGCACCTTTGACTATGCTGACTACGGCTTACGGCAGATGCGGGGAGGAGTCGGTTTTTGCTTTGGCGGCTTTGCGGGCTGTGGGGATTCCTGCCCGTCAGGTATATACGCCCCGTTGGGCACATTGCGATGATAATCATGCCTGGATAGAGGTATGGGTGGACGGAAAGTGGAAATATTTAGGGGCTTGTGAGCCTGAACCCCGCTTGGATATAGCCTGGTTTACCGCTCCGGTGCGCCGGGGATTGTTTATGCTGGCCAGGGTGTTTGGAAAATATAATTCGGATGAAGAGATTGCCTCTGAAAATGCTAACGGGACGGTAGTGAATGTTACCGGGAATTATACGGATGTACGGAAAATGGAGGTGAAAGTGACCGATGTGGAAGGGAAACCGGTGCCGGGAGCCAAAGTGGAATTTCGTATTTATAATTACGGGGAATATTATCCGGTGGCTTCTTTTAAGGCCGATCATAAAGGGATGGCCCGATTGACGGGAGGATTGGGTGATTGGATCGTGTGGGCGACGGATGGTGAGCGATACGGATTTTCCGAGTTGAAAGGGGCGAAAACGGATCGGGTTATCGTCGTATTGGATAAGGCTTCCGGAACTGTTTTTACGGAGGATTACGATCTTATGCCGCCCGTGGAAAAAGCTTATGAGGCTTTGGTGCCCGATAGTGAGCGGGCTGTGAACGACCGTCGTTTTATGTATGAGGATTCTGTCCGGAATGCTTTTATTGCTACCTTTCCGGGAACTTTGGAAATAGAGAGGCTGGCAGAGGAATTGGGGGTAAATCGGGAACGGTTAGGAGGATTTATTAAAGAAAGCCGCGGAAATTACAGTCAGGTCATCCGGTTTATCCGGGAAACGGATCCCGAAAATCGGGCTTTGGCTATGGATTTGCTCGGAACAGTACAAGGGAAGGATTTACAGGATACGCCTGCCGGGACATGGAGGGTGCATTTCATGGCAGCCCGGAAATTTCTGGATAAACCGCGTTTTCCCGAATATTTGTTGAGCGGGTTTGCTTATTCGGATCTGTTCCGCGATTATATTTTGAATCCCCGGATCAAGAACGAGCTTATCACATCCTGGCGCGCACCATTGGAGGCATATTTGGCTGAGAAGAATATAACTTCTGTGTCCGGTTTATTGAAAGACATGGAGCATATTGCAGTCGTCGATTCGGTCAATACGGTGAATATCGCAACTCCGCCGGAAGGCGTGCTGGCTGCCCGGGTTACCGATACGCCTTCGAAGGATTTGTTTTTTGTAGCGGCTTGCCGTACGATGGGGATTGCTGCCCGGCTGAATCCTGTGGACGGAAAACCCGAATACAATGCAGGGAAAGGGTGGACTCCTGTCGTGTTTTCTGCCCGGCAATCTGTAGCACCTAAAGGGGAGTTGGCTGTGCGTTACCGGGAAAGAGCGGTGAAAGATCCCGTTTATTATACTCATTTTACGGTGTCGAAAATCAATAACGGAGTGGCGCGTTCGGTGGATTTAGGCAGTAATAGCCAGGTAGATATGGGGGGAGGGGCTTCGTATAGTCGTATTTTTGCAACTCCGGTCGCTTTAGAAGAAGGGGATTATATCCTCACTACCGGCAACCGCAGGAGCGACGGCTCGGTGGTTTCCCAGGTGAAGAGTTTTCAGGTGAGGGCAGGTGGTTTGACGGAAATAGAGATGACCGTACCCGATGCAAAAGAGGAATTGGCGGTGCTGGGAACCATCCGGATGCCTTTGGAATATATGCCGGAAACCGGCGAAAAGCCTTATCGCTTTGAATTGCCGGAAACCGGTTATACGGCGTTGGTATTCATTGCCGCCAACCAGGAACCGACCAATCATTTGGTGCGAGATATGAGCGCTTTGAAAACGGAGTTCGAAGAAAAAGGCGTGGAAATGGCTTTTTTGTTTACAGACCGCGATCAGTTGGGACGTTTTTCCCGGCACGATTTCCGCCCGTTGCCCGGTGTGATGAAATTAGGATATGACCGGGACGGTAAAATCAGGAATATGCTGGCAGAATCGTTGAAATTGAAGAATATCGACAACCTGCCTTTGATCGTGATGGTAAACCGGAAGGGTGAGGTTATATTTATTTCGCAGGGTTACCGGATCGGGTTGGGTACTCAAATCCTGAAAATGATGAATTATTGAACAGTTCCCGGCGTATTTTCGAAATATTGGCCGAATAAATCAGGTCGATGATGTGGTCGAATGTCATGTGGAAACCGAAAATGCTTTCCGTCATCTCGTGAATGGCATCTTCTTTGCTCACCCGTTGGAACACCATACGGTACATGGCGGCGACGGCCCCGGTGCGGTCGCTGCCATGCCAGCAATGGAACAGAAGCGGGCCTTGCCTGTCGTGAATAATCTGGAGGGCTGTAATCAGGTCGTCGAGACTGAGCTGAGTTGCCCGGGTGCGAAGGTGATGCAGGCGTATGGAAGTGTCGCGTGCCTCGTCTCTGTCGTTGTGCCGGTTGCGTAAATTTAATACTTCTTTTATTCCGAATTTTTCCAATTCCCGGAAACAAGCCCGTGAAGGTTGGTCGGAACGATACACACCTTCGCCGATGCGGTAGAAATTTTTTAGCCCGCAATTAGAAAGGCAAATTCTCTCTGCGATAAGTTTCGGCTTCTTTATGATCTTAAAAGGAGGTTTCATTCCGGTGTCCAATAAAACTATTCCATAGAAGAATTGGGAGAATCGGAGCCGGATACCGTTGCGGGCGACATGGCCGGGGGAGCGGACGATTTTTTCCCTTCTTTCTTTTTCAGGTTGATCAATATAAAACCCGCAATAATCAGAGCCAGTGCAATCGGATCGTGCCAGGAGAATTTTTGCAGTCCCATACCGATAGATACGGCGGCACCGGTGATCGGGAGCAGGTAGATATATACGCTTTCCACAAAGGGGGGAATGTAATTTAAGGCTTTCAGGTTGAGGAAATAGCCGATAAGCGTTGCAAATATTAAAATATATCCCAATTCAAGCCAGACGTGGGTCGGTGTCGGTCCATGGAATAACGGGGCTTGCACCAGCTGGTAGATGCCGAAAGGGAGCGATACGATAAATGCGGCTAAACTCATCCATTTCATGACATACAATGAATTGAATTTTACCGTGTAAGGTTTTATCAGGATCAGGTAGAAAGCATAGGATACCGAAGACAGGAGCACCAGCATATCTCCCCCGAAAGAGTCGTGCACTTTCCCTTCATGGGGCATTACGGAAACATATATCGTTCCCGCCAATCCCAGCAGGATGCCGACCGCTTTGTATTTGGTGAAGGTGGCATGCAGAAAAACGACCGCGAGCAGAATGACGATGATCGGTTGAACGGTGCGTATTACGAATGCATCTACCGGCCCGGTCATCGATAAGCCCCGCAGATATAGCAATAAATTCGCTCCCATTCCCAGAACGCCGCCGAGCATCATCATCAGTATTTCTTTTTTCCTGGGCTTGGGAGAGTTTTGGGAGGGGGTAAACAATCCGATGATCCAGAATCCGATCGCTCCGAAGGCACACCTCAATACCACCAGCCCTTCGGGCTCGATGTGGGTGGGCATGATCACTTTCATAAAGTTGGTATTGAAACTATAGATCAGTATGGCGCCCAATGCCATGAGATGTCCTGTCAGTTCCCGGATTTTTGCCATGTTTAAAATTTTCTTTATAAACGAAGGAAACTTTAATTTGTTTCAATACGTTTAATCTTTTAGATACTTAATTACAAATAAAAATATTCTGTTATGAAAATTGTATTAGATAAGGCAAATTCCAGAGGGCATGCCGATTACGGCTGGTTAAAAACATACCATACTTTTAGTTTTGCCGATTATTATAACCCGGACCGGATACATTTCGGAGCATTGCGGGTACTGAACGACGATACTGTCGCCCCTGCGATGGGGTTCGATACACATCCCCATAAAAATATGGAGGTGATCTCTATTCCCTTAAAGGGATATTTGCGGCACGGCGATAGCCTGGAGCATAGCGATGTGATTACGCCGGGAGATATCCAGGTGATGAGTACCGGAAGCGGTATATATCACAGCGAGTATAACGACAGTAAAACCGAAATGCTGCAATTTCTACAAATTTGGGTTATTCCGAAGGTGAATAATACCGTTCCGGTTTATAAAAACTACGATACACGGAAAGTAGATAAGAAAAATAAATTCGGAACGATCATCGCTCCGGACGGAACGGGTGTAGCTTCTATTTTGCAGGATGCCTGGTTTTCTTTGGGTGAATTGGAAAAGGGAGTGGAAGTAGAATATAAGCTGCATGGAAAAAATACCGGGGTTTATTGTTTTGTGATCGAGGGTGAAGTAGAGATCGGCAATACCACGCTATCGCGACGCGACGGAATGGGTATCTACGATACGGAAAGTTTTAAGGTAGAGGCCAGGGAAGATTCTTTCGTGTTGTTGATCGAAGTAACGATGCTGTAATAAGCACGTTTTTCAGAAATTGAAAGACAATTGGACGGGATCGTGGGTGTCGCTTTCCTCTACCGGATTGGAAACGGTGAGCCCCATGAGACGTATTTTATAGTCGGCCAATTGAAGATCGTTTAACAGTTGCTTGGCCAGAGGCAGGATTTCCTGCATGGTTTTTAGTTCGTGGCTTACACTGATGCTCCGGGTTTTTTGGGTGAAATCGTGGAATTTAATTTTTAAAGTGAGCGTATGTCCTTTAAATCCCGATCTATTCAAACGGCGAAGTAAATCGTTGGTTATATGCCATAAGTTAATGATAAGCGCCATGTGATCGGTGAGATCCCGATCGAAGGTGCTTTCGCAGCCCACGGATTTACGAACTCTTTCCGCTTCCACCGGACGGGTGTCTATTCCTCTGGAAAAATTGTAATATATCTGTCCCGCTTTTCCGAAATTGCGGGTCAGAAATTCAAGGGAGCAGGCTTTTAATTTTGCTCCGTCATGCACTCCGAGAGAGTGCATTTTTTTTGCGGTTATTTTGCCTATCCCCCAAAATGCTTCTATGGGTAACCGGGCGATAAAAGCTTCCGCTTTTTGGGGATGTATCACGTAAAGCCCGTCGGGCTTTCGGTAGTCGGAAGCGATTTTAGCGAGGAATTTGTTGTATGATACCCCTGCGGAGGCGATCAATCCCAGTTTTTCCTTGATTTCTTGTTTGATGGCTTTGGCGATGTCCAAAGCCAAAGGGATCCCCTTTTTATTTTCTGTAACGTCTAAAAAAGCTTCATCCAGAGACAGGGGTTCGATTAAATCGGTATATTGCCGGAATATCTCGTGGATCTCGGCTGAAATAGCTTTATATACCTCCATTCTTCCCCGCACAAAGATCAGGCCGGGGCAGAGTTTTAAGGCTTTCATCGAGGACATCGCCGACCGTACCCCGTAACGGCGGGCTTCGTAGCTGGCTGCAGCTACAACACCACGTTCTTCCGGCCGGCCTACCGCCAGAGGTTTGCCTCTGTATTCGGGGTGATCCCTTTGTTCTACCGAGGCATAAAACGCATCCATATCGATATGTATGATTTTCCGCTCTTTCACGATTTTGTTTACCAAAGGTAGGAAAACTTCCTGTGTCCTCCTTAAAAGCCTTCCCTAAGAATGTATAAAATTCATAAAAAGGCGGGAATAGGGTGTAAGCGGGACGATATTTTACGATTTAGTCGTTTTTTGATGATCGGGCAGTTGTTTTTGATGATTTGATAAGTCGTTTTTACGTATTGGTAATTCTATCTTATAGATAATCAATAATATTGGGATACTGAATTTATCGGTTATTCTAATATTAAATTTTATGGAACAATCTGAATTAATTTATGTTTTTGGAAGTATTCCCCTGGTTTTCGTGTGTGTGGTATCGGGTGGGATTGTTTTGTTGTACTCTGTTTGGAAACATTCCGGACGTGCTTGTTGTGGGCTGCGTGTGTTGATTTATTGTGTGGGTATGCTTTATTTATTGTTGTTTACCATTCTGGCGATCGGGTGTATATATAAGGTGTTGGAGTTTTATCGGGGAATCTGGGGTGTTCCGTGGGTGGCTTTGCTGCTTGTGGCGGAGGTTGCTGTATTCGGCTGGTTCGTTTACCGGAATATGAGGATACCCTCCCGGACGAAGAAGGACGAAACGTCCGGTTGCGAAGAAGTCGTTTGTCCCGGGAAAGAGCAGGAGAGCACGGAAGAATGGATTAGCCGCCGTCTCTCGGAACTTTTTGAAAAACAGCGGATTTACCGGGAATTTGAATTGCATATCGAAGATGTGGCCATGCGTATCGGAACAAACCGGACTTATCTTTCTAAAGTTTTAAATCAAAGATTCGGATATAATTTTTTCCGTTTTGTCAATCATTATCGTTTGGAGGAGGCGAAAGAATTATTGTTATCCACTTCTCTGGAGATTCGCCGGGTTGCCAACAAGGTCGGTTATAAGAATGCCAATACGTTTAATACCCGTTTCCGGGAACATTTCGGGGTGTCGCCGAAGCAATGGAAAAGAGCTAATATGGAAGTGTAGGGGATGAATTTGTGATAAGTGATTTTTCTTGTTGAAAATTGAACGTTTTTTTGTGGATTTCAATGATTGAATTTGTGAAAAATGTGATGATATCTATTTATGTTTGATACATAATAAATCTTGTTTATACTATTTGAATCATAAATTATAAATGAAATTCGATGATCGGAGATGTTTTATCGTTTATATCGGATAAGCTGAATGAATATTTAGGCAGCTTTTATGATTTACCCGAAACTTTGGTGGCTTTAGGCGTTCCCGGTACGGAAGAGCCCGAAGAGGGGATGAACCGGATGCTGATTTCTTTATTGAATGTGGAGCGGGAAGGAGCCGCCGGGTTTGCAGCAGGATACAGTAAAGACAGTTCCGGACGTATGGGAAAAAAATCTCCGGCGTGGCATATCAATCTGTATATGGTGATTGCTGCCGTATATGAAGATAAGAGGTATGCCGACGGATTGCGGATGCTTTCGATGGCCGTCCGGTTTTTGCAGGGAGAATCGGGATTCGTTTTGCCGGGAGGACAAAAATTCACGTTGGAACTCGTATCGCTTAATATACAGGAATTGACGAATGTATGGAGCATATTGGGAGGTAAGTATTATCCTTCCGTGGTATGTAAAGTGAGGATGCTGACCTTTGACAGTACGGAAACGAAAGGGGTTACCTCGAGTGTAAAGAAACCGGATTGGAAACTCGGATCATGAGTGAGATCGATGTACTTATAAAATGGAAAGCCGTTCACGGATATTATTCCGGGGGATTGTGCCGGGGAATCGGGTTATCGCCCGGTTTGCAAACTTTAAAGTTGCTGAAACGCCGGGGGGCGATGTTTAGAAAGCTTGCAGAAAATGAATGGGGAATATTGGGAACGCAGAGTGTGGAATGGGACGAGGAGGACGAAATCGTTTTGGAAAGGAGTATTACCGACGGGGTATTTTTATATGTGACGGAAAATCCGGATGATTTTCAAAAGGTGGTCGTTGCTGCGCCGGCAATGAAACCCGGAGAAGAAAGGGTATTGGATTTTAAAGTTAAAGAGTTGAGATGGGAATATATTTTCATTCCGCGTGAAGGACAGACAGAAAGAAAGATCGAGTTATTGGAGGCTTCCGGGCTATTGCATTTTTCGGTGATGGAAAGAGTGACGGAATCGGGAAAGCAGGGATGGAGAACGGTGACGGACGAGAAGGTGAAGTTGCAGGATAAATACGATTACCAGCTCCGGTTAGTCGAGCATAAAGCGCTGGGAAGCCGGGTATTGAATAAGAATGTTGTATTCCCTCGCCCGGGACAGTTTATTTATGCGGCGGAAGAGTGCATCCGGCAAGTGGTATATTATTGAAGATAGGTTTTATATATTGAAAATTACTAATTTAAAATTGAAAGTGTATGGCAGCAATGAAAACACCTGGCGTTTATATCGTAGAGAAAAACGCATTTCCAAATTCGGTCGTCGAGGTTGCGACCGCTGTCCCTGCTTTTATCGGGCATACCGAAATAGCGGTGAACGGCAATAAATCATTAACCAATAAACCATGGCGGATTACGTCGATGGCAGAATATCGTTCCTATTTCGGCGGAGAGCCTTCCCCTGTATTCGAGATTCAGGAAGCCGAAGGAAGCGAGCCCGAATTGATGCTGGGAGGCAAAGGATATAAGTTGGTCCAGTCGAATCCTGCTTACTCCCTGTATTATAATATGTTGCTTTTTTATGCCAATGGCGGAGGCCCTTGTTACATTGTGTCGGTGGGGGATTATACGAAAGACTTCGAGGCCGATAAATTTACTGCAGGCGTTGAAACTTTGGTAAAAGAGCAGGAGCCGACGTTGGTTTTGGTGCCTGAAGCGGTTTGCCTTGCCAAAGAGGCTTGTGTCGGTGTACAACAGGCGGTGCTGATGCATTGTGGCAATAAGATGAAGAATCGTTTCGCTATCCTGGATGTATTTGGCGGTTATAAGGGACGGCAGGATCCGGACGGAGATTCCGTGATGGAATTCCGGGAGGCTATCGGCAGTAATTTTTTGGCTTTTGGAGCTGCTTATTACCCCTGGTTGAATACGTCCGTCGTTTCCGAAAAAAGTATCACTTATGCCAATGTCGATATTCCTAAACTAAAGGAGTTGCTGGAGGCGGAAATTGCCGAATGGAAAGACGAGAACAGACAGGCTCAGCTTACAGAACAGCTTGTAAAGCTGGAAGATGCAGAGCTGGCTCCTGTGGATCGCGACTTACTGCATACCATTTTATTGCAGAATAGCCAGGTTTATCGTTCGGTGTTGAAAGAGATCCGTCAGAAAGTCAATCTGCTGCCTCCGGGAGCAGCAATGGCAGGGCTTTATACGATGGTGGACAATACCCGTGGCGTTTGGAAAGCTCCGGCCAATTATTCGCTTTGCAATGTAGTGACTCCGACCGTGAATATTTCACATGACGACCAGGAGGATTTGAATGTACCGTTATCCGGGAAGGCGGTGAATGCTATCCGTACGTTTACAGGAGAAGGCGTGAAGGTATGGGGAGCACGTACGCTCGATGGAAACTCGCTCGACTGGAGGTATATCAATGTACGCCGTACCATGATATTTTTGGAAGAATCGGTTAAGAATGCCGCAAGAGCTTATGTATTCGATCCCAACGAGGCAAATACCTGGCTGAATATCAAGAGCATGATCGAAAATTTCCTGAGGGGAGTATGGAAACGCGGCGGATTGGCCGGAGCTGTGCCGGAAGATGCGTATAGCGTGCACGTGGGATTGGGGGATACGATGACGCCCGAGGATATTTTGGAAGGTATTATGAGGATTACTGTTTTGGTGGCTATTACCCGTCCGGCAGAATTTATCGAAATCACTTTCCAGCAACAGATGCAAAAAAGCTAACAATTAAATAGACGAATAAATTCATATTTAAAATTATAAAGTTATGGCAGGAGAAAAACAAGATGCAGTATGGCCGTTACCGAGTTTTTATTTCAAAGTAGAGGTGGACGGAATCGGGGAGATCGCCTGTAAAGAGGTGTCTGGCCTGGATATCGAAGCTCAGATCATCGAATATCGGCACGGGAACAGTCCGGCTTTTTCGACGATCAAAATGCCCGGAATTAAAAAATCGAGTAATGTAAGCCTGAAAAAAGGTGTTTTTGCAAAAGACAATAAATTCTGGGATTGGTTTAATACCATAAAGTTGAATACAATCGAGCGCAAGGCTGTTACAATCAGTTTGCTGGACGAAGGCGGTGCGCCTACCATGGTGTGGAAACTGGCTAATGCCTGGCCGACCAAGGTGACCGGAGTCAGTTTGAAATCGGATGGCAATGAGGCTGCTGTCGAATCGCTCGATTTGGCACATGAAGGTTTAACCATAGCTAACGGATAATGGCAGCAGGGAATGAATGGGTGCCCCCTGTATCATTTTACTTTCGGGTAGTGATACAGGGCTCGCCCAAAATCCCGGATACGGATTTTTTGGAAGTTTCGGGATTGAAAATGGAATTGCAGGTCGAGGAGATGAAAGAAGGAGGACAAAATGATTTTACCCATCCCGTACCCAAAACGGTAAAGCATGGGAATTTGATTTTGAAACGGGCTTTGGAACCTCTTAGTAACAGTCTCGAGACCTGGATAAAGGATACGATGGAAGGAGGATTTGCTAAAAAGATCAAGCCTCGAAATATCGTAGTGTATTTGATGGATGCACAAGGGAAAGCTCTACGGTGCTGGTGGTGTTCGAATGCCTATCCGGTGAAATGGGAGGTGAACACGTTTAATGCAAAGGCAAACGAATTGGCTATAGAAACGCTGGAGTTGTGTTACGGCCTGTTGGAACGAAAAAAATAAGAAAATTTTAAATCATGATCCGATGCCGGTAGTTATAAAAGAAATCGTCATAAAGACCACGGTAACTCAGGAAAAGAAAGAGGAGCCGGAGTATGTGATTCCTGCCGGGGTGCTGGAAGAGCTGAAAGAGGAAATTCTTAGGGAGATTCCTCGCTATGAATATACCGATTACAAACGAAGGGAAAGATAGACTGCTATGGAGAAGATGAAAATCATCGCTTACGGGGACGAAAAGTTCAGTAAGAAGATCGGTGAAATGACCGTCCAGGTTTCACCTCTGGATTATCAGGGTAAAAAAGAGGTGAAATATGATCCTGGAAAACAGCAGGGACAAAATAAACAGTCGCCTGTGTTTGTCGGGTATAAAAATGAAGAACTTTCGGTGGATGTACAGATCGATTGTACCGGAGTGATCGAAGGGACGAAGGATTCCGACACGGTGAAAAAGAAGATCGGGGAGCTGGAAAAGCTGGTATATAAATACAATGGCGATGAACACCAGTCGAATTTCATTGAAATTGCCTGGGGGACGTTATTGTTTAAAGGAAGGCTTAAACAGATGAAGACGACTTACGGGTTGTTTGCTCCCGACGGCCAGCCTTTGCGGGCAAAAGTTTCATTGTTATTTACCGAATTCGTAAACCGGGAGGAAGCGGATAAGGAGGCTAACCGGCAATCGCCCGATATGTCCCATGTCGTAACCCTTGGTGCAGGAGATACGATCGCTTCGCTGTGTGCCCGGATATACGGCGATTCTTATCTGGCGGATGAAGTGGCCCGGATAAACGGGCTGGACGGATTTAGAAATATAAACCCGGGAACGGTGTTACTGTTTCCACATTTGATGAAAAATGGCTGATTCCCCTACCAAAAAAAGTGATAGAGTGCTTTCGTGTACCGTGTACAGTGAAGGTAAAGATGTCGGGAGCGATTACCGCCTGGTATCGGCATTTGTCCGGATGGAAACAAACCGTATCGGTAAAGCGACTTTGCAGTTCAATGCCGGAGATATGGCGAAACAAACCTTTAAAGAAACAGATTCAGATACATTTAAGCCCGGAAAGACGATCCGTTTGGATGCCGGGACACCGGATGCCGAAAAGACGATTTTTGAGGGAGTGGTGGTAATGCTCAATATGGAAATCGATGAACAGCAACGTCCCCGGATGGTGGTGGAGTGCCGTGATGTGTTGTTTGCCGCCACTTTGGGACGTAAAAATAAAGTATTCGAGAAGCAAAAGGATAGTGAGATTATTCAGACGGTATTGAGTAGTTATGGAAATGTTTCTGTGGATGCAACTTCTTTTAAGCATCCCGCTTTAGTACAATATTATTGTACGGATTGGGACTTTGCCTTGTCGCGTGCGGATGTCAACGGTTTATTGATTACCTGTGCCGGAAAGGAAATTTCCGTAAAGAAACCGAAAGTAAGCGATTCGCCTGTCGTGACGGTGGCTTATGGGGTGGATTTGATCGATTTTAGGGGAGGGGTTTCTGCCACCGAACAGTTTGCGGCTGTGGAGGCCGTGAGTTGGGATATCGGTAAGCAGGCGGTCGTTAAGACATCGGCTTCCAAACCTGCTTTGAATAAACAAGGAAATACTGCTGTTACCGATCTGGAAACGGGAGATAAGTATTTGGTGCAGACGGATATTCCGGCAGAGTCCGGTGTGATGAAGGCGTGGGCGGATAGCCTGGCGTTAAAAGCCGGGCTGGCGCGTTACCGGGGAACATTTTCGTTTAGTGGGAATGCTGCGGTTGTTCCGGGATGTATTGTGGAGTTGAAGGGACTTGGGGCACGTTTTAACGGGAATGTTTTCGTAGGTGCCGTAGAGCATACGATTCGGGAACAGGTATGGATAACGCGGGTGGATATGGGAATATCGCCGCAAAATATCACCGACGAGCCGGATGTGACAGCTCCGCCGGCTTCCGGCCGGCTTCCGGGAATAGAAGGATTGCATATCGGTAAAGTGAAGCAATTGAAAGGAGATCCTGCCGGAGAATTACGGATTTTAGTGGATATTCCTGTGCTGGACGGCGATAATAACAGTATATGGGCGAGATGGGCGACTTTATATGCCGGTGAGGACAGAGGGCATTTTTTTCTTCCGGAACCCGACGATGAAGTGGTGGTGGGGTTTCTCAATAACGATCCGGTACATCCGGTGATTCTGGGAAATTTATACAGCAGTAAACAGCCTGCTCCTTATGAATTGGACGATAAGAATTTAAAGAAAGTCATCGCGACGAAAGAGAAGTTGAAGATTGAATTCGATGATGAAAAGAAGATGATCACCCTTGAAACACCCGGAAAGAATAAGATCGAGATCAACGACGACAAAAAGTCGATTCAATTGACCGACCAGAATAAAAATCAGCTGACCCTGAACGATCAGGGAATAACGTTCGATTGTGCTAAAAATATCGTGCTGAAAGCAAAGGGGGATATATCTCTCGAAGCGTCGGGTAAGGTGGAGGTAAAGGCTAAAATGGATATGACCCTGGAGGGGATGAATGTGAATGCCAATGCTAAGGTCGGTTTTGCTGCAAAAGGAAAGGCTACGGCCGAGGTTTCCGCTTCCGGGCAGACTACGATAAAGGGAGGCATGGTGATGATTAATTGATGATGTATAATTAAAAAAATAAGAAGATATGCCACTGGCAGCAAGATTAACGGATATGCATACCTGCCCGATGCAGACACCTGCGTTTCCTTCGCCGATTCCCCATGTGGGGGGACCTGTTGTCGGGCCGGGGGCACCTACTGTGCTTATCGGGAAATTGCCCGCGGCCGTTATGGGAGATATGTGTGTGTGTGTCGGGCCGCCCGATTCGATCATAAAAGGGTCGGCTACGGTAATGATTTGCGGGAAACCGGCCGCCCGGCAGGGGGACTCTACGGCTCATGGTGGACAGATCGCTTTGGGCTGTCCCACGGTAATGATCGGCGGGTGAGGCCGTGCAAATACGATGAGGAGGAGAAATAACCCATCGGTGCGTTGAAATGGCGGGAGAGGTGAGTTTATAGGCGGATGATAAAAATCGGAGATAAAAAGATATGGAAAAGTCGTTTTTAGGGAAAGGATGGAGTTTTCCGCCGGAATTCCGGAAAGGGGTGGATCCGACGGTGACGGTGGCAGAGGAAGAGGATATTCGTCAGAGTTTGGAAATCTTAATGCAGACAAATCCGGGCGAGAGGGTACACCGTTACGATTTTGGATGCGGTATCCGCCGGTTTATGCACGAAGAAATGACTTTGACCGTGCAAACGCAGATGCAGGATGTGATTTCGCGGGCTGTGCTGATGTTTGAGCCCCGGGTGACGCTGAATGAAGTGAATTTGGATTTGGAACGGATTCATGAAGGTATTATTCTGATAGAACTGGATTATACGGTAAGGCGGACAAATTCCCGGACAAATATGGTGTTCCCGTTCTATTTGCGTGAGGGGACCGATATCGACGAAATTTAGCGGGAAATGGCGGGAGAATGTTGCATACAATAGAAAAGTGAAGATGAACAGATTATGGAATACGGATGGTTTAAGCCGAAAACGGTATGAGGAACGGAAAAAGATCGGTCGTTGTTTCGATATGCTGGAAAGCGATTTCCCGGCGTTGATGTCGAGGTGCGTAGAAATGATGCGCTGTGTCCGTTTCTTCAATTCCTCGGACGAAGCGGACGGAGTTCTGTATGAGCTGTTCCGTTTTCAGCCTTTGATTGTTCTTTCTGAAATCTGGCAACTGGATATTCGTGCTTTGGAATTGAAATTCCGTTTACAATATGAGTGTGGAGGAGAGGAATCGTTGCCTTTGCTCGATGAACTGGTGGAAAAATTGAATGAATGGGATAAGCGGTTGGCTTATTGCAGGGATTTGCGCCTGACTGCCGATTTGAGGACGCGTCCGGAAGTGGGTCAGGGATTGAAAGGGAAGGATATCGTTAAAAAAGAATATTATAGCTTGTTGGAATGTGTCCGGAAATTACAGAAGAATTACCGGATTTATCTGCAAGAGATTGAGACCAGCGGCAAGAACGATCCCGCCATTGCCGTATTGAAGGTGTTTTTGCAAAATTATGGAGAGATAGCCGCACAATTCAATAACCGCTGGAAAGAGTTCCCTTTGTTTTATTTTCAGAACGTGTTACGGGCTGCTTATAGAAAGCCTGTACCGGACAGCACCTGGCTGGTACTGAAAAAAGGGGCGGGAAGTGCAGATGTGACGGTGGAAAAGAACACTGCTTTTGTAGCCGGAAAAAATGCGGACAATACCCTTTTCTGTTATCGGAGCAATGAGGATATTTCGGTGGTTTCAATGGAAATAGAGCGGATATATTCTTATTTGCTGGAAAGGGATGCAGGACGTTTTCCCGCTGCCCGCCTGGGATATGTGACCGCTATTTTGCGCAATGACATTCAGTTGGACGATCCTGAACACCCCCGAGCCCTGTTCGGCGGGGAGGGTAGCCGCCTGGAACCTGTGGGATTGCTGATCGAATCGCCGATGTTGCTTTTGCGGGAGGGATGCAGGAATGTATCCGTCGCATTTCGTTTGACAGAGGAGAGTGTGGTCTTTTTCAAAGAGGTGATCGGAGAGGTGGCAAACGGACAGCGATGTGAAGACCAGGAGATCGTTTATAAATTGCTGAACGATGCGTTCTATTTGGAAATCAGCACGGATGAAGGATGGACGGTTGTGTCCGATTATGTGTTGAATTATGAAAATGAAGATTGTTTGCGGCTGATATTCCGGTTGCAGGAGGATTTTCCGGCTACTACGCCTTGCAGTTCCGATAAACACGGAATGAATACTGTAAAACCTGCTTTACGGATACTGATGAACCGGGAAGCCTGGCTGTTTCCGTATAGCTGGGCCGGACAGGTCAGGTTCGACGAGATTACATTGAAAACGGAAGTGGCCGGAATTTCCGATTTACAATTATATAATGCGGGAGGAGAGCTGGATACTTCGGTTCCTGTTTATCCTTTCGGTGTTCAGCCGGATAAAGGGGCCTGGTTTGTGTTCGGGAATTATGAAATGGCTTCCAAACCTCTGAAAAAAGTGGAATTGATGAGCCAATGGCAGCAATTACCCGAGCATCCGGAAGGGTTTTATGGATATTATCAGGGGTATGGAGCCGGAATTGACAATTGTTCGTTCCGGGTACGTATGGAATGGCTTGCCGGAAAGAAATGGCAGGCGGAAGCCGGCAATACACAATATTTATTTACTCCTGCGGATGGCTCTCCTTTGTTGCGCAATGCGCCTATACCGACAGCTACCTGTTTGACCTGCCGGATTTCCGGGACTTTGCCTCCGGTGGCCGTGAGCGAGGATTCCTATGTGTACGGCCGGTCCCGGAGCGGTTTTATCAAAGTGGTGCTGGCCGGGCCGGAAGTCGGTTTCGGGCATGCCGCTTATCGGCAACTTTTTACGGAGGTTATGATGCAAAATAGTCGCCGGAAGCATCCCTTGCCTCCTCCGGTGTTGCCCGTATCCCCGATGGTGGATCACTGGGAATTGAATTATGTGGCCGAAGAAACGGTTTGTCTGGCTGTGGGGCAGGCAGAAAGCGGGACGAAGTTGTATCATATTTGTCCGCTGACGGCCGGTAATCTGCTTCCTGCAGAAATGGATCGTCCGGTGGTTTTGGCGGAAGGCCCTAAGGATAGCGGCAACCTATTATTGGGGTTCCGGGGAGCATTGGAGTATGAGCGGATGCGTTTGTTTGTCGATGTCGCTCCCTTGCGGAAAGAGATCGATTACCGGGATGCTGTGGAAGAAGATACTTCGGAAGTTGCAGGCAGGTGGTATATGAATACGGGACAGAAATGGGAATTGCTGGAAGCAGGAGCGGTGATGCGGGATTCGACCTGTTTTTTTATGAATACCGGGTTGATAGAAATTTTGTTACCTGTCCCTATCGGACCTGAACACCTGGATCGGGAAGGATTGTTTTGGTTATGTGCAGCTTTTCCCTCTGCTTTGATAGACCGTCCTCCGGTGCGGGGCATATATATGAATGCCGTTCAGGTGATCTCCGATACGAAGGGAATAGAGGAACATGCCGACGTGTTGGCGGGATTGCCTGCCGGAACAATATCGGCTTCCGAGAAAAATCTTCCCGGGATTGTCGAGATTATACAGGTTGTGAAGGGGCACGGTGGCTGGATGGGGGGCGATGCCGGGGATATCCGCTTACGGCTGTCCGACCGTATTGCCCACCGGAACCGGGCTTTGCTGCCTGCCGATTATGAGCGGTTGGTTTTGCAGCATTTTCCGCAGGTAGTAAAGGTAAAGTGCTTACCCGGTCTGGACACGAAAAAAAGAAACCGTCCCGGAGTGGTGACGCTGGTTATTGTTCCCCGGCAGGAAGGCGGGGATTGGCCGTTGGCGACACACCTGTTATTGTCCGGGATCGAGGATCGCTTACAGGCCTCGACGGGGAAATTTATGATCGTGGATGCCGTGAATCCGGTGTACGAAGAAATGACGGTACGCTGTCGGGTGACTTTAATGCCGGGAGTTCCTTTGGGTGAGGTCACCCGGAGGTTGGAAAATAAATTGAACGGGAATATCGCACCGTGGAAAGACGACGGAGGCATTCCGGTATTCGGTTATCGCTTTTCATTACAGGCTTTGCAAAATGCCGTAATGGAAGATGAAGGAGTGGCTTTATTGCAGGGATTGTCTGTGCTGCATATTACGGAATCGGGAGAACGGATGTATAGTTTGGACGAGTATAATATACAGGAAACCGGAGAGGTGATGATAGGCGCGTCGCAGCCCTGGTGTGTGGCTGTCCCGGCGAAACGGCATTTAATAGAATTAGGTGGAGAATGGCAGGAGCGTGCCGGAGTGGGTAAACTGGAAATCGGTAGGACTTTGGTGATCCAATAGGGATGAGAAGAATATGGAAATAGATTTTTGAACGACGGGTGTCGGTGTTACCGGCTTTCTCTTTGAGAAATGAGAGACGGTGATATTGAAAAGTCAGAAGATTTAGAGTATGGCAAAAACGAATAGGGAAACACTGAAAGGGTATTTCGGTAGCGGTAGAATACCTACCGGAAGGCATTTTGAGGATCTGGTCGATTCTATGCTGAACATTGTGGACGACGGGATGAGCAAGTCTGCCGGAAATGGTTTACAGCTGTCCCCGTTGGAAGAGAAAGGCCCTGTGTTGGAATTTTTTGGAAATATATTGGATGAATCGCCTTTATGGAGAGTGGTCGTCGATCGGAAAAGCGGCGGTATGTGCATCCAAAAGGGGGATGAAGACGAGCCTATTCTGACCCTTTATCCCGATAAAAGAATTGAATTACAGGGAGATGTAGAGCTGACCGGAACGGTGAAGGCTGCCGGATTTGTCGGGAATTATAATAGCGGGGAAGTGCCTGCCAACGGAGAATGGTATGATATTACCGGGGAACCGGAGGGAGAGTTGCCGGGTTGCCGGGCTTACCGGGTGATTGCCGGCTGCGGGAAAAAGGGAAAAGGGAAATATGCGTTGCTGGAAGCCACGGCTTTACATTGCTACGGCAGGCCTCGCCCGCTCCGCAGCCAGGCATCGCGGGTTGATATAAAT
>OGOU01000374.1_pt1 | contig 41949 bp, 50 predicted proteins | sample 1552721 | NCBI WGS metagenome assembly OGOU01 (sample SAMEA2580176, study PRJEB22360) | human gut metagenome | biome: human gut; feature: human-associated habitat; material: faeces | place: Denmark | collected 2008/2010
AGCCGATAAAAAGGCGGAAATTGCAAAAAAAGCCGAGGCAGAAACAAAAAATCTGGAAAACCGCGTCGGAAAGAAGAAGAAAAAAGCCTCGCGCGAAAGCGTTATGGAACTTTTGAACGTAGAAACCATCGAAATGGAAATCGGTTACAGGCTCGTGCCTTTGCTTGATGCGGAGCAGGGCGGGGATTTGCTTGAGCGTATTGCGCAGATTCGACGCCAGACAGCGCTGGATTTGGGGATAGTTTTGCCCTCAATAAGGGTCAGGGACAATTTACAGCTGCCGCCAAACACATATCAGATTAAATTAAAGGGCGTTCCCATTGAAAACGGCGAAGTTTATCCGGAAAGAAGCCTTGCAATGAACGCTGCGGGCACGGATAATGACCTCGGAATCAACGGAATCAGCGCGATTGAGCCGGCATTCGGGCTTCCTGCGCTGTGGATTGAAGAAAAAGACAAAGAAATCGCCGAAACATACGGATATACCGTTGTCAGCCCATCTGCGGTGATTTCAACCCATTTGACCGAAGTTATCAAGAAAAATGCCTCGGAAATCCTTACACGTTCGGATGTTCAGCAGTTACTGGAGAATTTGAAAAAAGAAGTGTCGGAAGATTACGTAAACGACCTGCTAAAAGACACTTCTGTGGGCGAAATCCAGCAGGTTATGCAGAATTTGTTAAAAGAACGCGTTTCTGTGAGAGATTTGAAGACGATTCTGGAGGTCACAAGCGTACAGTCAAAAGTCAGTAGAAATACCGACTATCTTACGGAGCAGGTTCGCTCAGCGCTGGCGCGGGGGATTTGCAAGCAGAATTTGTCCGATACGGGCGAGCTTCTGGCAGTTACGCTGTCGCCTGACGCCGAAAATACAATTGCGCAGGGCCTAAGCCCCGACGGAAACAGCCTTACGCTTGATCCTGACTTTACGCGGCGGCTTTTGGACAGCTTAAATTACGAGCTTGAGAAAGCAATCACCTCAACAGGCTCGCAGCCCGTAATTCTCTGTTCTTCGCCCATAAGACTGCCTTTCAGGCGCCTTATTGAAAGAACTTATCCGCAAATTGCCGTAATGTCGTATAATGAAATCAGCAACAATGTTAAGGCGAAATCGGTAGGCGTCGTAAAAGCAGCTCCGGCAAAGGTTTAATGTTACTAAATTAAGAATAATCGAAAGGCTAATATGAAAACGCTGTTGAAAAAGAACAAAAAAGTAAGCATTCTCCCACAGGATGTACAGGGGGCGGCAGAAGGTACAATTAAAAAGGCTTTAAAAGACTTTTTTGAGGTCGAAATCCCGCAGGAGGATTTGAAATATTACAAAACAGGCGAAAATGTAGAACTTTTTGCGGCTGTTGACGCGGGTATGCTTTATTTTTCATCGGAGCTTGAGGAAATTAATGAAAATCTGCTCAAAATCAAAACAGCAAAAGACTACGAACTGCTCCAGCGCCGTGAATATACGAGAATCCCGCTGGACAGGGAAATAAAAATTAAAGATGACAATTCTACCTGCAAATGCATTGATATAAGCGCAGGCGGAATGAAAATAGAGATGGCAAAACAGCCGGATATGGAAAAAGATTACACGATTTCTTTCAGTCTGGACGGAAGAACAGAAATCAGCTGTTATTTGCGCCCGATAAGGATTTCCAAGGACGACAAAAAGAAAAACGGCAAATATATAGTATCCGGACGATTTGTTTTATTAAAAAATATTGATAAAATAGCAATAGTTCAGTACTGCTTTAAGAAAAACATAGAAAACACGAACAAATAACCACCATGCCAGGAAAACTAACTTACAAGCACAAAATCAGCGGAATATTAGGCTCATTCACGGCATTGCTGTGCGGAGCGCTCATATTTTCTAAAGGAATGCCCGATATTCACGGGCTAATCAGCGGATTTTCAATAATTGCACCGGCGGCGTTGTGCGCGGGCGCATGCGGTTATTTTATCGGCAAAATTTTTGACAAAGGTAACGAAAGCACAGGCGGTTCCGGTCAAATTTTCAAATAGGGTCACAAAATGCTAAAAAACGTTAAAAACTTTAAAACTAAATTGAGCACCCAGTTCGGGCTTTTAACCAGCCTTTTGATTGCAATTATGGTTTTGTGCATTGCCGGCTATTCGATTTTGTTCGTTGACAATCTCACAAAACAGGTCACAAAACAGACAAAAAGCCTTAATGATTCAATCTATACGACCGTTCTTCAGGTGGTAAGCGATTATATTGACAAAGACAATTACACAATGCTCGATAAATCAGCGAGAAATATGATTTATAACAAACTGATTGCGAATCTGACGGTTAAAGAAACAGAATCGGGCAAAATCCTCTACAAATCACCCAAAATAAAGCTTCCCGAGCAATTCGGCGAAAAACCGCGCCAGTCAAGGTTCGGCAAAAAGCAGGAAACCAAAAATAACGACGCAAATATTTATTATCTTATGGGGCAGCGCGGCGCAAAAACAATAACCATCGGGTTTTACTCCGAGCCCATTGTAAAACAGGGGCTTGATATCCTGATTGAAAATATGACCGCAATGGTTATTATATTTATATTTTTGGGCTTTTTCCTCTCAAATCTTGTTGCAAAAATTCTTATAAAACCGATAAATATGCTTGTAAAGAGCCTTGTTGAGTCAAAAGGGAACTTCTCGCACCGTCTTGAGCCAACGAATTACCTTGAAATAAACAGGCTCATCATTTCTTATAACAACATGGCTGCATCTTTGGAAGAACTTTACCAGTCAATGGAACAGCAGGTTAAAGACCGCACAAAAGAGCTCGAAAACGCATACACAGAGCTGAAAAGCACCCAGGCAATGATGGTTCACAGCGAAAAAATGCGCTCTTTAGGCGAGCTTGTTGCCGGAATTACGCATGAAATCAACAATCCCGTGAATTTCATTTACGGAAACCTTATTCACCTTAAAAATTACACAAAAGACCTGATGGACGTAATCGAAAAATACTCTGAATTCAATGATGACCTTACAGACGAGCACAAAGCGGCAATAAAACAGCTAAAAGAAGATATTGATTTGGATTTTCTTGCTACAGACCTGCCCGATTTGATAAGAAGCTGTCAGGAAGGCACAGAGCGCACAAAAAACATCATTCTCGACCTGAAAAACTTCTCCAGACTTGAAGAAGCGGTGGTCAACAGCATTGATTTGCCCAGAGAAATCGACACAACGCTCAACATTCTGCACAACAAAATTAAAAACAAAATCACAGTTCACAAAGAATACGACGAAAACATTCCGAATATTGAGGGTTACGGCGGGCAGCTGAATCAGGTTTTTATGAACATTCTGGACAATGCAGCCTACGCAATCAAGGAAAAAGGCGATATTTGGATAAGGCTGCATAAAAAAGAGGACAAAATCGTCCTTGAATTTGAAGATAACGGCTGCGGAATGGACAAAGAAACAGCAGCCAAGGTTTTTGACCCGTTTTATACAACAAAACCGGTCGGACAGGGCACCGGGCTGGGCATGGCAATCAGCTACAAGGTTATAAAAAACCACCACGGCGACATTTCAATCGAATCAGAAGCAGGAAAAGGCACAAAATTCACGCTCACGCTGCCTTTGACAATGGGAACATAATCAGATGGATGAAAAATACAACATATTGCTCGTAGATGACGAAGAAGACAACCTTTCGCTTTTATACAGAACTTTGAGGGGTTCTTACAATCTTGATCGCTCAACTTCGCCCCTGAAAGCGCTCGAAATGATGGACGAAAAGGATTATCAGCTTGTAATTTCAGACCACAAAATGCCGGAGATGGACGGAGTCGAATTTTTAAAACGCGCAAGCGAAAAACATCCCGATATGATGAGGATTTTGCTCACGGCGTATTCTGATGCGAATATTCTCATTGACGCAATCAATTACGCAAAAATTTACAGATATGTTAAAAAACCGTACAATCCAGAGGAGCTGCAGCTCATAGTTTCCGCCGCACTGGAGTTTTTCCAGCTAAAACATGACAATGACAAGCTGATTGTGGATTTAAAAGAGCTTTTTGCCGGCACAATCAAGGCAATAATGGGTGCGCTGGACGCAAAAGACTCCTACACCTCGGGCCGCAGTAAGCGTATAACTTTTTATTCCACGGAAATCGCTAAAAAGCTCGGACTTTCTTCAATTGATATAGGAAAAGTCGAGCTTGCGGGAATGCTCCATGATATTGGAATGATAGGGGTTTCAGACGATGTACTTTACAAAATTGACGACCTCACGCAGGAAGAATACGACGAAATCAAGGAGCATATAAACTACAGCGTAAAAATCCTTGAAGATATAAAGCAGCTCAAGGATGTTGTGGAAATTATTAAGTGCCACCACGAAAACTACGACGGAAGCGGCTATCCTGCGGGTTTAAGAGGGGAAGAAATCCCCGTTGGCGCCCGAATTATCGCTGTGGGCGACGCTTTTGACAGCATAATTTCCGACCGGGTATACAGGCAAAAAAATAATTACGAAGAAGCGCTTGAAGAGATAAAAAAAGGCTCCGGAAGCCATTTTGACCCCGTTATCGTGCGCGCGTTTTGCGAGTGTTACGAGCATATTGTGCAAACCATCAGCGAATAAGCACTGTTTTTTAGTTTTTAGTTATTTCCCCAAAAAGTTGACCGTCAGGGCTCATGGGAATCTGTTATAATGCGTTCATCAGGCGAAATTTTTGATGTATTTTTCTCCTGAAACCACTGGTACAACTTCATTACGCGGATAAAAACAAAAAGAACCAAAAGGGGGATGAGATTTTTTACGGTAATAACACAATCAGAACCAAACCAGAAAAATGGCACAAGCATTAATACTATGCCAATATCAAAAAACACATCGTAAATAATATTGCGTAAAAAAAACGGCCTTTTTACACGGTTTTTAGTGTATTTATCGACAGTAAAAAAAATTGCAATGACCATAAGGAACCAGATATAAAATATGGGCAAAATAATAACCTCTATGCCACAACCATAGCTGACTTGATTCATTGGAGCATTATAATTATACAGCAATGCAACAAGCCAACCGGGAACAAATTATATAACCAATACAAATTTAAACCCGGATAAAACATATACTTACAAACAAGAAGAACCCGATTGGGAAAACTGGAAAGAAAAAATGCCGGGTCTTGAACAACACAAAGTCCAAAACCTGAAAAACCTCGACAAAGCAATAAAAGTCGAAAATCCGGACACAAATCAAAAACCGGCACTGCTTCATGGCGGAATTTCTTACACAGAAAACAACACTCTGGCACAAAATCTGAACTTTTCAGAAGTAATTCGGGAAAAATGGAGAAAAATGCAAGAAAGCAGAAATTCCCCCATACAAAACCGCTCATCAAAAAGCCAAAAAAACAAGCGCTTCCGGCACAACCAACGGAAAGTGGATTTCTATCAACGGAAACCACGTTTTTATTGAAAAATAAGCCGTCCGGCCGGTCTATCTCAGCCGTAAACCCGTTTCTTTGTTAAAAAACAGAAAATCATTGGTGTTGAAATGCAAATCAACAGTTTTGTCGAATTTTTTCTGTGCATCCAGCTTTGCGGAACATTTTGCGCCGTTTATAGCGAAATAAACGATTTTTTCACTGCCGAGCATTTCCGAAATTTCCACATCTGCGACAAATTCACAGTTGTAATCCAAAATATCCGTTTTTTCAGGGCGAATTCCGATAATAAAATCCTTTTCCCCGTTCAGCGCCTCAATCTGCTCACTACTAAGCGCAATATCGGTTTCATTGAACCTAACCTTGCCGTTTTCAAGCGTTACAGGAATAAAATTCATCGGAGGCGAGCCCAAAAAGCCGCCCACAAACATGTTGTCGGGGTTGTAATAGATATTTTCGGGGTTATCAACTTGCTGAATAACGCCTTTATCAAGAACAACAATCCTATCGCCCATTGTCAGCGCCTCGGTCTGGTCGTGGGTTACATAAATGAAGGTTGTTTGCAGTTTTTCGTGGAGTTTTTTGATTTCCGAGCGCATTTGCACCCTTAATTTTGCGTCAAGATTGGAAAGCGGCTCGTCCATCAGGAAAACCTTGGGATTTCTAACAATTGCACGCCCGAGCGCAACACGCTGGCGCTGACCGCCTGAAAGCTGTTTGGGTTTTCGCTGCAAATATTCGGTCAAATCCAGAATTTCCGCAGCTTCTTTGACTTTTCTGTCAATTTCCTCTTTTGAAAAATTCCTCATCTTCAAAGGAAAAGCAATATTTTCATAAACCGTCATATGCGGATAAAGCGCGTAACTCTGGAAAACAAAAGCAATATCACGGTCTTTCGGGTGGACATTGTTTACACATTTATCACCGATATAGATTTCGCCGGCAGTAATCTCCTCCAGCCCCGCAATCATCCTCAAAATCGTGGATTTTCCGCACCCTGACGAGCCCACAAGCACCAGAAATTCCTTATCTTTGATTTCAAGCGAAACATCGTTGATGATTGTCTTCGCGTCGTATTTTTTTACAACGTTTTTAAGCGTAACCTGTGCCATTAGACTTCCAGCCTCTCTGACGGAACAACAAATGTGTATGAAGTCCCTTTTAATGATTCGGTTTCGACCCAGATTTTGCCTTTTGCAAGGCGGATGAGGTTGTAAACCAGCCCCATTGCGACATTTCTGGTGAGTGATTTTCTCGCTATTGCCTTTTCTACGTCAATATACGGGTTAAAAATTGTATCTTTCTCGTTTTCCACAAGCCCTGTGCCGGAATCCGTGATTTTTATCATCAAATAAGATTTGTCATTTGCGCTTTCGGCAATTGGAAAGCCGGCAATCTCCAAAAATTCCAAATCTGGCGAGGAAGCCTCAATTTTTACTCCGCCGTTTTGAGTGGAAGCGATTGCATTGTCCAAAAGCAGCGACAATGCGGTTTTGATAAGGTTTTCATCGTTAAAGCAGTTGCGTTTTAGAAGATTGTTCAAATCAACCGTCAAAACAAGCCCTTTTTCCTCTGCTTTTGTGCGGTAATCATTGAAAATCTTCGTAATCAGGTCAACAAAATCGAAATTTTTGAATTCATAGTCATAAATTCCCGACTCAACCTTTGAATAATCAACGATTTTAGAGATTAAATCAAGCAGCTGGGCTGAATTTTTATTAATAATTCTTAAATATTTCTCCTGTTTCTCGGAAATCTCACCGCCCAACCCCTCAAGCAGCGCCTGTGAAAATCCGTTTATCGAGTGCAGCGGGGAGGTCAATTCTCCGGCTATTTTTGAAAGAAACGAGTTTTTTTCCTTTGTAACTTTGTTTACATATTCATGCTCAAAAATAAGCTTGTTTAACATTTTCTGGCTGCCGGAAACATCACGAACCCCGACGATAATATCGCCTTTTTCGCCGAAACGAGCCGCGCTGATTTCAAAAAACTGCTCATCCTCATTGATTCTAGAGCGGACAACAGCGCCCGCACCTGTTTTCACGAGGTCGCAGACCATATTATAACCGCCATCGAACAAATCCAGCAATTCCGAGTTCACAATCGTTTCGGAAGTGAAAATTTTCGAGGCTTTTTCGTTATAATCAGTAATTTCCCCGTTCGGTGCAACCACCAGAACAGCGTCAGGAAGCATGTCCAAATCGGGTTTTGGCTTTTTATTATTAAACAAGAATGATAACAGACCCATTTTAACTCTCTTTTAACGCTAAATTATAACCAATTTTAGCATATCATAGGCAGGTTAAGCAATGACATCTTTTCTGACGAGCACGCTGCCCAAATCTGCTGCGGAGAGTTCCTTTTCATCTTTGTCTTTAGCGGGATTCTGGACAATTTTATTCAACCGGTCTATTTCATTAACTATTTTGTTGTAATCTTCAACAGCTGCGGATTTTTTCTTGTTGGTTTTGTCAACATAGATTTCGCCGACCTTGTATCCGACGCTGGAGCCGGCAATTGAGCCCGCAACAAAGCCAAGCCCCTCAATTACAGCCAGAGCAGCCTTTGCATATTTATTTTTCATGCCGGAGTGGACGTCTTTTAAATATTTTGAGTTCAAAAACTCTTTCATAAGCGCTTCTGTACCGAACATTGCGCTCATGCCGCAGACTTCTTTTTTCAAAGCCTCATCTTTTTTATCCGCAGTGATAACCCGATATCCCGCAGCCCCGACAAGCAGCGGATTTACGTGTTTGCTTGCCCAGTTTGCGCCTTTTACCGCATAATCAAGAACTTTGTTGTGTTCAGAGGTTTTGCACATAATATCAATCGCAGCCTGCGCGCTTTTTCCCAGAACATTGTCCAGTTTTGCCGCTGCTTTGCCTGCTGCGGTCAATTGTCCGGTTGTTGCGAAGACACGGCCCTCATCGTGGTGGCCGTTTGAGCCGTTCACCACTTTGTCGGCATTCCTGCCCCCGAATGTAGCTGCTTTTAGAAATACTGCCAGATCGAGCATGCGTTAAACCTTCACTATAACACTTCCATTTATATAAACGCATTTTTTGGGAAAAAATTGCGCAAATTTGAAATTTATTTACAATTTTTACAATAAAAAACCCTATACAAGTACGATTTTGTTACCTGCGAGTCTCGCAGGTGGGTGAGTGCCTAGGCAAATCCGTTTCCTGCTGCGTGGCAGGTTTACTGCATTGCGTTCGAGTCGCCTCTCCCGTTAGTAAATAATGTAGGAACAAAATAGATACCTGTATAGAGTAATATTATTTTGACATGTTTTTTTGTTTTTGACAATTGGGGGGGGTTTTTTTGGTTTTTTTTGGGAGGCGGATGTTTACTTTGCCGTTCCGATTCCCCCGCGGTATGCGTAGTTTCTTTGCTTACTTTGCATGCTTTTTGACCGCTCCTCCATAGTCACTCTAAAGTAAACATCCGCCTCCCTCGCTTGTTGTGGGAAAAAGCGTTATATAGAAAAGTCTGGAATTTGGATTTGGAGTGACTATGGGGGAGGCTTCTAAAAGCTGGAAAATCCCGCATTTTATCGACGGAGGCCGGAGGAATCGGAACGGAAAATACAAATTCTTGACTTTTCGCCAGCTCAAAAAGCATTATACAGAAAAGTCTAGGGTTTGGATTTGGAGTGACTATGGGGGAGGCTTCTAAAATCCGGAAATCCCGCATTTTATCGACGAATGCCGGAGGAATCGGAATGGAAAATACAAATTCTTGACTTTTCGCCCGCTCAAAAAGCATTATACAGAAAAGTCTAGGGTTTGGATTTGGAGTGACTATGGAGGAGGCTTCTAAAAGCCGGAAATTCAGCATTTTATCGACGGAGGCCGGAGGAATCGGAACGGAAAATCCAAACCCTTGACTTTTCGCCAAAGCAAAAAACAATTTCTCAACAAGAATATACTTTTGGGGTTTTGTTTTTAAAAAGGTTTTTAGTATAATTTTATTTAGTCACAAGGAGAAGAAAAATGGACAAAATCACCATCAGGTCAGACAGACAGGAAGACTACAAATTTATGTACAAAGGCGAAGAGGTTATTCTCAAAGCCGGAAGCATTATCAGCATTGCGAACGGGCTTAACGACGTTGTTTTGCCAACCTGCGCAATGAAAATTATGAACAATTTAATTGTCATCAAACAAGACGTAAAATAGAAAAAATTTAAACACGAAAAGAGGAAAAAATTGTTACGAGCAGGGATTGTCGGACTACCGAATGTTGGAAAATCTACATTATTTAATGCGCTGACCTCAACAGCCAACGCACAGAGCGCAAACTACCCGTTTTGCACCATAGAACCGAACGTGGGCGTTGTTACTGTGCCGGATGAAAGGCTTTATGTGCTCCAAAAGCTCGTAAAAACCGACAAAGTCGTCCCCACTGCGATTGAATTCGTGGATATTGCAGGCCTCGTTAAGGGCGCAAGCAAAGGCGAAGGGCTGGGCAACCAGTTTCTTGCAAATATCAGAGAAACCGACGCAATAATCGAGGTCGTAAGATGTTTCGACGACCCGAACACAATCCATGTAACCGGAAAAGTTGACCCCATTGACGATATTGAAACAATTAACACGGAACTTGCGCTTGCGGACATGGCAAGCCTTGAAAAACGCCAGCAAAGACTTTCAAAAGTAGCAAAAACCGGCGACAAAGAAGCAATCGCCGAGCTTGCAATCGTTGAAAAACTCTTAAAACTGCTTGAAGACGGGAAATTTATCAACGTTAAAGACCATTTTGAAGAAGATGAGCTGCCGGTGATAAAATTAATGCACCTTATGACAACAAAACCGGTTATTTACGCAGCAAATGTCTCAGAAACCGACCTTTCAACAGGAAATGCCTACGTAGAAAAGGTTAAAGAATACGCAAAAACCCACAACGCAGAAGTAGTGACGATTTCCGCAAAAATCGAAGCCGAACTCTCCGAACTCGGCGATGAGGAGAAAAAAGAGTATTTGAGCGAGCTGGGCGTGGAAAATTCAGGGATTGAACGCATGATTCAGTCGGTTTACCGCCTTTTGAACCTCAGAACTTTCATTACCGCCGGAGAAATCGAAGTCAGAGCGTGGACAATCCCCGCCGGCGCAAAAGCTCCGCAGGCTGCAGGCGTAATCCATACAGATTTTGAAAAAGGCTTTATTCGCGCCGAAGTTACGTCGTACGAAGACTTTGTAAACTGCGGCTCCTACACAGCAGCTAAAGAAAAAGGGCTCACGCGCCTTGAGGGCAAAGATTATGTTGTTCAAGACGGCGATATTGTGCATTTCAGGTTTGCTGTTTAGAAAAACCTAACCTTTCTCTTTCAAAACCTGCTCATAATGCTCAAGCTTGTCGATAAGCAGCTTTTGCTCCGCAAAATCACCGCCTCCGGTGCCGATTTTGGCTATCACCGCGCGTTTAAGCTGCTCCGGCATATTCACGGGAACGTTATTCACGCCTTTGTCGCCGGGCTGCCATGCCAGCGCCCTGTAATAGTCTTCTTTGTAAGATTTTTTGAGGCGCAGCTTCCAGTTGTCGGAATTCTGGGTGCCGGCATAGTTATAAGTCTTGTCCAGCCCGAAAAAGTCCATAAACATAAACTGAATTTTCTCGCCAAAGCGCAAAAGTTCTTCATATTTGGCTTTCACGCGTGCACGCCTGTCCCATTGCAGGTTATCAATGAGATTCTGGCGCTTTTCGCTGCTTGCTTCCGGATAAAGATTGCCGTAAAGGTAGGCGCCATTCATTATTCCGCCGTTTCCGGCCTTTTCACTATAAAATTCATCAGTACAAACATTCGCAAAGGGCGGATTGTCATGGCTGCCAATCATCATCCAGTCCTTGCGCGGTCGGTATTCGAGCTGGTACTGATACGAAGAACTTATTCCCGGAAGCGGACGCGCTGGATTTGAATAAATCTCATCAAACTTTGGCGTATTGCACCCGAGGCTTTCCCAGACCGCATCTTCAACCTCAAGCCCCTTTTCAGCCATCAAAGGAAGTAAAATTTCATCAAGAATCTTCGCATAATCGCCGTCAGGGTCGATATTGGGCATATTTTCGATTTCTTTGTTGATTTCACGGGTGATATTGCTGTCCCAGCCTTTTTCCTGCGCATTATAGACGTTTGGTTTGCCCATCTGGCTTATGTTTGCGCCATGTGCGTCTTTGTAGATTATATGCTCGGGAACATTGTTATCTTCGTATTCATAGCGCCCGTAGTGGATTTCTACATTATTTTTGTTATAAATCCACGGGTCAATTAAGCCGATTACATGGTCAACTCTTATATTTTGATAAGTATCGAGCAATTTTTCAAATTTATTTTTAAGAACAACTCCGGAAATGCCAAGACCGGTAATTGTGCCATTTTCATCTTTTATAAACAGTTTTTTCGGGTCCAAAACGGGAATATCCCATGTCTGGTTTTGCCCCCTGCAGGTTCCGCCAACAGGCATGCCCTCGCCGCCGAACGGCGTGCCGATTCTGTAATTTTCAAGAAAAGCGTCCTGATTCGACCAGTAATCTGCCAGCGAAAAGCCTATTATTGCGTCTGTAATGTAGTTTAGCTTGTCTGGATTTTCTTTTATGAATTCACGCTCCTGCCTGTCGAGAATAAACTGTTTAAACTTGTAAATCTCGAGCTCTCTGCCATGCTTTTTATTAATATTTGAGATGTAATTCAGCGCTTCTTCGTGATATGGCGAGGACGGGTCGTTTTTGTATTTTATAAGGTTGCGGTTCATTTGCGGCCAGTCGAAAAAATTATCATCCATGCCGAATTTCTTTTTAAAATGCTCAAAAATAGCGTCATTTTCAAGCCATGCGCCCTCTTTTTCCTTGTATGAGTTGAATTCGGCGTTGAGTTTCATTGCCTGAGCGTCTTTGGAGGCTGATTTTTTAATCATGTTGTCATAAGCAAGCGCAAATAATTTGTCATGCACGTAAAAAGCCCTGTTGAAGCGGGTTTGGTCGGCGTTTTTTTCATAAATTCTGTCTTTATCTATGCTGTCGAGCAGTTTTTCAATCGCTGCTTCCGGCAAAATTCTCGCATAAGCAGGAGTCGAAAGCTTTTCCATGTCCGCATAGAGGTAGTTTTTCGAGTTTACGCCCGAATTATAAGGCGAAAGCCTGGTCAAACCGGGCGGCCCGAGCTGAATTGAGTCAAAACCGTGAAGTTTTAAAAATTTGTTGACCTCAACAGCAGCAGAATCAATATGGGAGCCGGCAAAAAGGTCATTTTTCTTTACGGGGAAGCTCGACTGGTGCAAAATAAGCGCCAGATTGGCAATTCCGAGAAATTTTTTTGCCTGCCTTATGGTGTTTTCGTAGTCCTGCTCTTCAGTTGTGCCTTTTTCATCGACAATTATGCCGGGGCTCGGTGCACGCTTGAAAACCGGCTGCGACCTGTTTTTTGTAATATTAAAATTTGTAAGCGGTGATATTTTCATGAAAATTTTATCCAGACTACTTACAATTAAAAGCCCTAAGTGGCATTTTGAACAGTAATTTACATAAAATTTACATAAATTATCAGTTATTGAAAAAATTCTGCTGGAAATTTTTAATTGTTCTGGTAAAATTAATTTATCATCGTTGATATTTGAATATTTACGGTCGATGTGATGGCGCCGAAGCGCAGCGGAGGCTTTTCAAATTGAAAGTCTACCGATTCCATCACAAAACAAAAATTTGACAATTGAATACTTTGGTTCCGCCGATGTGATGGAATTGGTAGACGTGCTAGACTCAAAATCTTGTGTGGGCAACCACGTGCCGGTTCGACCCCGGCCATCGGCACCATTTAATAAAAAAGAAGACCCTTGAGGGGTCTTTTTTGTTGAAAAAATTTCGCCATGCCGGCAATTGCACGCCCAAAACAACCGCGTAAAAATGAAAAAATGGAAATGATATGGTACGAATCCCTGAACAAACCATTTTTAACCCCGCCATCTTGGGTCTTTGCGCCTGCGTGGATATTTTTGTATATTTTGATTCTGGCGTCGTTTTTTACTTATGTTTATTCAAACTCTGAAAAAAACAAGTTCCGGGGCTACCTGTTTTTTACGCTGCAGCTGCTTTTGAACTTTGCATGGAGCCCTGTATTTTTTCATTTGCACGATATCAGGCTTAGTTTTGCAATAATCTGCCTTTTGCTGATATTTTTGATATTGACGATTATTGCTTTTTATAAAATTTCAAAAATCGCGGCCGCCTTGCTGGTTCCTTATTTTGTGTGGGTATGTTTTGCGATTTATTTGAATTACGGGGTACTTTCGTTAAATTAAAATATAAAATTTGTATCAAATTTCGTCCGCAGGTAACAAAAAATTTATCTTTCGGGTTTAATTTAATTGTCTGACATAATTTTTTTAATTTAAATGCGAATATTTGCGATTTCGAGCTCTTACAAGCCAATAGATATGAATGGCGGCGGAAAAAATGTCCGGCGCCCGAACTTCCGAATCACGCTTTCTGCGGGTGATTCGGTAAGCTTTAAAGCAAGGCGCAAAGACAAAAATTACGAAACAGTTCTCACAAATATCCCCAAACTCCCCTGCGCCTGCTGCGGAATAACAATGCTTCCGGAAAAAAGCTTTGAAAAAGACCTGATAAAAGACTGCAACCGGCCGGGATATGAAGTTTTGAAGGATTTAAGAAAATTTGAACCGAGAATGCACAAAACAGAAAAAGAAGTTGTCAGAAACCTGAACAAACTCGCCAGAAGATACCCTGACGCGACCCTTGAAGAACTTTTTAACAAAAAATACAACGTGCACCTTGTAAAAGTTATGGCAAAACAAATGCGCGTACTGGAAAAAATAGACAAAGTTTATCCCGAGCTCGGTTCAGAATCATCAAATCTGCTCGCAAAGACCATTTCAAAAGCCCAGAACATACTTATAAACGAAGACAAGAGCATAAAAGAAAAACGAAGACGCATAATCAGCGATTTTTACAATTTGTACAAAACAAGACCGGAAAAAACGACTTTTTCCAGAATATTAAAGGAAATCTACGCTTTGCCCTCTTCAAAAAGCGATATTGACGCTTATTTTGTAAAATATTACGACCTGAACAGCGCGCAGCTTGTAAACAGGCTCCTGAAACCCTCACAGGCAACAATCGAGCACACACGCACCCAGTACGAAAACGGCGATGACAATTATTCCAATTACATAGTGCTCTGCCAGCGCTGCAACGGCAAAAGAAACACTACACCGTACAAAGAATTCCTTGAAAATAACCCCAAAATGCCCGAAAACATGCAAAAATATCTGGACGCGGTGATAGATTACCTGAACAACCATTATGTTTACGGCCTCGAAAACTATCCTGCACAAATTCGTGAAACTATGGCAGAGCGCACGGAAGGCAGGGTTATTCTTGATATTTCAAGATACAAGCCAAAATGGAAAAGCTGATTGACTGGCAAAGTCCGGGTTAGGAAAGGCGTTTGCACAAAAAATCAGTCAAAAATGCAGCTGGGCTTGTTTAACAGGCGATGACCGCGCCTCCGGCCTTACGAAATGCACAATCTCATTGCCTGAAAGACCCTTAAACAAGTTCAGAGTGGCAGTTTTATTATATTTTTGTGTGAACTTGTATATAAATCAGGGGTTCCGGCAATTGACATAAAAAATTATTTCTGTTAATTTGGTTTCAAAGGAAAAATTATGATTAAATTTACATCTAAAACACAACATCATCATAACCATATCATCCCGAAACGGCTGATGGGTTTTTAGTTGTGTTATTTGTAACCAATTTTAAATAATAAAAAACAGCCTTTCGGGAAAATCAAGCCGGAAGGCTGTTTTTTATAGAAATTATTTAAGATTGGAGAAAAAAATGACACTCACCGGAATAATCTCGGCTATAGGCAATAACAACAGTATTTATCCGCTTCTTGTAAGGGATTGCGGAATCGAAATCCCCACAAAAGTTATTCTCACAAAAAAACAAAACAAAAACGACAAAGATGTCCAAAAACTCGCCACAAGAGAAAGGCTCGTCGATGAATACACGACTTCCGCGGTCTGGCTGGGCGGAATTCCGCTTCTGGAAAAAATAAATAAAAATATAATCCGCAAAAAAGGTTTCAACCCCGAAATTGACGTAAAACTCCTTAAAAATGCAGAAAAAACCACAGAAGCTGTTCAAGGATTGGATTTCAATATTAAAAAATTCAAAAACCTCGCGCCGGACGCGGTTAAAGAGCTGGAATTTTTAAAAAACAACAAATCCAAATACATGAAACTGCTCGGCGGCAAGGTTTTTAGCGAAACCGCAATCCCGATTGCGTTGATGGGCTTTATTATCCCAAAATTGATATTCGCATGGACAGCCAAAACAAAACGCGAAATCGCAAAGAAAAAAGCTGAATCCCGGGCAAAAAATTTGCAGAATTTGAACTTTGGAACGTCAGAATTCAAAACTCTTGAGGCATTTAAGGCAAAAAACCTTTCTTTTAAGGGAAATTTGATTTCCTCAATGGCCGAAATGTCCACTGTACAAAAAATGGCGGCAACTGACGGAGGTTATGCGGTGGGGCGAGTTTTGACCGAACGGAACCGCAATGCAGCGATTGATGTGGGCTTCAAAATGGCGGGGATGATGTTTTTGAACTTTGTTTTTCCCAATATGCTCGCTAAATTCCTCGACACGACCACGGGAAAACTAATAAACACAAACCTCAAGCTCGATATAAAAATGCTTGCGGATGAAGAATTTATTAACTCCATAAAAAACAACGCGCTCAATCTTCCCCGCGTAAAAACCGAAAAAGAACTGCTCGATTTTGTTGACAAAAACCCAAAAAACCTTTTTGTGCAGTATGCAAACAAGTACAAAAAGATAAAATTGCTTGAAAACGGCGTCAGAGACCCGCGTAGTTATGTGGATTTGAAAGGTTTAAAAGAATTTCGCGACAATATCGCAGAAATCTCCGAAAAAGCGCTCAAATCAAATGATGTCACAAAATTTATGCAAAAAGCAAAGCGCCTGAAAGGAGCAAACATCCTTGCAAACGTCGGAATCAGCAGCTTTCTGCTCGCTTACGCACTGCCAAAAACCCAGTTTGCCTTTCGCAAATTAATTTTGAAAAGTGAACTTGAACCGGGAATTGCAGAATAAATCAAGCAATTCAAACATCTGTTTCAACAAAACGCTTTGAAGAAGTGTCCCAATATTTTTGATAAATAAACTTATCAGAAATATCAAAGTTTAGCTGGTACATTCTAAAAATTACAGGTATATTTTTAGGCTGCCATTGCTCAAAATAAGAATATTTATAGCTCATGCCAAGGCGCTTCATAACATTTCCGCTTCTTAAATTTTTGACATCATGTGTAGCCGTGATATATGAGAATCCATCATTTTTTGCCTGAAGAATAACCGCCTGACAAGCCTCAAAAACAATGCCCATGTGCCAGAACTCTTTCTTTAATCCATAACCCAAATCATGACTTACATCGGTGCTAATGTTCACATAACCAACCGGTATATTGTCGGATTTCAAGCATACAGCATACTTATATCCCTCCGAATGCTTATATACCGTGCAATATCTTTCCTCATAAAACTTTTTCGCCTCATCAAGAGATTTTAAAGGAAACCAGGGCAGAAAAGTGTTTACCTGCTCATCGGAAAAGATTGATAGTAATGCTTGAAGGTCATTTTCTGTAAATTTTCTTAGTATAAGCCTGTCTGTTTCGATTTGAGGGGTATTTTCCGGCAAACTAATCCCTTTCTCTATTATTCAACAGAAATTATAAATCAAAAATCGGACTTTAACTAACCCGGCGCAATATAAAAATTTCTTTGCCAACTTTCTTTTAAGAAAGTTGGCGGCGGTAACGGGACTGAGCAGCGCTTGCGTTGCGATTTCCGATTTTACCGTGTTTGACACGGGTTCGCTTGAAATATGAAAGTTGGCGGCGGTAACGGGATTTGAACCCGTGTCAACAGAATGAGAATCTGCTATCCTGACCCCTAGACGATACCGCTTCGGACAATAGAATTATACATCAAAAAAATTTAAGCAATAAAAATTTTATAGCAAAAAATTTTTTTCAGTGTATTAATAGAAATATGGCAAAACTAAACCCGATAAATTATAAAAAATTTCTAAATAACCTGAACGCGCAAAACTACCTTTGCACCCGAAAATCACCACCCGTTTCAAAATATTATGCATTAAAAAAAGGAACAACATACTTTCTTGCGGATACAAAAGGGCATTATGTCGGGAATATGGGCGCAGTACCCGAAAGAATCAGAGAAAACCAGACATATTATCCCGATAGCAAAAATTATGCGTCTTTGTATATTACAAATTTGTTTATAAACAAAAAATACAGGCAAAAAGGGGCGGGAAGCGCTTTTATAAACATAGCAGTAACCGAGAGCGCCCGCAGAAATTGCGGAGGAAGAGTTCATCTGATAGCGGTACACGACGACAAAACCCAGCTGCCCCCGCATATTTTCTATCGAAAAGCCGGATTTGATTCGCAGGACTGGGTTATAATGGACAAAATCAATAATTTTATAGAAGAGGGCATAAAACTACCCGGCAAAAGCTTAGACGCAATCCCAATGTACCTTCCTCTGGACAAAGTCAAAGAAAAACTTTGCAAAATTTGCCCTTTGTTCAAACAACATTAAGCTTCTGCGCTTAAAAATCCTGTTGTAATGGTGTTTACATAATTTCGTGTTTCTTTAAAAGGCGGAATTCCATTGTATTTTGCAACATTGCCCATGCCAGCGTTATAAGCAGCCAGAGCTTTTTTTACATCACCTTTGTATTTTACAAGCAGTTGTTTTAAGTATTTTGCACCGGCTTCGGCGTTTTTTTGAGGGTCATAATATTCATTGCTTTTCAACCCCAATCCGCGTGCAGTAGCGGGCATTAATTGAGCCAGCCCGACTGCGCCTGCATAAGAACGTGCATTTGGATTAAAGCGGGATTCCTGACAAATCAGCTGGGTAAAGATTTTCCTGTCAAGATTATGCTTTGCACAGGCGTTTGTAATTGTATCCAGAATTGCAACATCAGACATTCGCGACTTTTTGGTTTTATTTTTTCTAATAATTTTTAAAATGTCCTCATCAGAATATTTTTCAGGGAAATCCGGATCAACATTGAGTTTTTTCTCAAGAGCAGGCTTTTGCTCAACTACATTTTTTAACTCAGAAAAGTTGATTTGCCCTTTTTTCATCATATTTTTCATCTCATCATAGCTGGGAATGTTCACGCCGGTCAGGTCTTTTCCGTGAAATTTCAAATATCTGCGCATTTTGAAGACATAATCTTCATATTCAGCTTTTGTAATTCTTGAAAACTCATTTTTATCAATTATTCCGTCCAAAGATTTTTCAGCGAGCAGCGGGGCACCTTTTTCACCATCGAAAAGGCACATGATACCGGTTTCAATGAGTTGTTTGGCCTTATAATTCTTGTGCTCGTTGAATTTAACCCCGTCAAACGGACGTGTAATGTGTTTTGTTTGCTCGTCATAGCGTGCAAGCTTTTTTGCGCTAAATGAATTAATCTCTGTCATAATAATTATCCCCTATGTTTTAATAAAAACATTTTTAAGGAAAAAATTGACAGCTTTTAGAAAATTTTTGAAAAAGAAAGAAAATAATCGCTAATTACATTGAAAATAATCGGCATAATCCAAACCATTATCGCCGCGCCAAGAACGGGTTTGAACAAAAAGCTCAATTGAAAAACGTTGACCTGCGGGGCTGTTTTTGAAATTATCCCAAGAATCAAATCCTGCCCCAGCGTCGCAAGCAGGATGGGCGAAGCTATTTGCAGCCCGACAAAAAGCACATTCGAGGTCAATTTTATTAAATAATCAAAATTCACAAGCTGCTCAAGCGGAATCGCATAAGCGTAAACCGGAAAAATTTCAAAACTCCGCATTAATGCGCTCAAAAGCCAATAAACCCCGCCGACATGGATAAAAATTATCATCGCAAGCACCGTAAAAAAGTTTCCGACAATAGAAACCTGCGCAGATGTCGTCGGGTCAAGAACCATTGCCGAGGATAGGCCCATTTGCATGTTAATCATGTCACCCGCAGCCGCAATTGCCTGTGTAATACACTGCGCAACAAACCCGAGCATTGCTCCGGCAACAAAATTGAGCAAAATCCCCAAAAACAACGAAGAATTTGTCGGAGCCGCCGAGGGTTTCATTGTCATAGTGATTACAACCGTCAAAATCAAGATAAATGACAGTTTCACCATGCCGGCAATTTCTTTTCTGTTAAAAACAGGCGCAAATCGGATAAATCCGGCAAGACGTGCAAAAATGAAGATTCCTGCCCCGATGGCGTTGTTAATCTCCGGAAAATATTTAGGAAACTCCTGTAAAATTGCGTCTATCATCTGATTCTAGCTCCCGGGAGGCACATCGACCTCAAAAACCTCGTTGCTTACTACGGGATTTGCTTCAACATTTACGTTTACAGTGTATTTTTTGCCTTCAGCCGTTGTAATCAGCAAATCCGACTTACCCGTGGAGAAAGTTTTAATAACAATATGATGAGAAACATTAAACAAATCCGACGCAAGCTGAACACTCATGACATTCGGCTCGGTCACAACCATCTTAGCCGGCCGCTCATCAATAAAAAGCATGTACGCTTCTTTCTTTTTAAGCGTAAGGTTGCAATCCTGAAACGCCGAAGCTGCCAGAGGGAAAAATAATGCCAGTGTTAAAATCAAAAGTTTTTTCATAGTCATCACCTGCTTAAAATTTTGTTAGTTTCAATCAAATTAGGAGAGGGATTGGGCATTCTGTTTGAGGGGTAGTGTTTGATTTTGTCGTTGTGGTCAATAAACGGAATTTTGCCCGGATGGCGCATTATATCGCCGATTTCCTGTTTATTAAAGCGCGTATCTTTCATTTCGCCGGCAAAAGGCGAGGTATAACGATGATAATTAGCCGGCAAAACGTAATTTTCGCTGGCCGGAATCTGGTTGAACGCAAGCGAAAAGCCCTCTTGAAGAAGATTTGTAAGAAGTTTTACATAACCAATGCCAAGAATCATCAAAACAAGAAAAACACCGAGAATTTTCGGTGCAGCAGCGATTGTCTGCTCCTGAACCTGCGTTACAGCCTGCAAAATACCGACAACAAGCCCAATTCCCGCCGCAACAAGCACGCATGGCATTGATATCATCAGCATTGTTACAAAGCCTTTGCCCATATATTCCAATAAAATTTCCATCTTCGTTGTTTTCCTTTTTTATTAATTAAAACTCGTCACAAGCCCGTGCACAATCATTGACCACCCGTCAACAGCAATAAAAATCAGCAATTTGAACGGCAAAGAGATGATTGTGGGCGACAGCATGAACATACCTAAAGCCAGAAGCACGTTCGCAACGACCAAATCGAGCACAATGAATGGTACAAAAATCACAAACCCGATTTCAAACGCAGTTTTCAGTTCGCTGACGATATATGCGGGCGCAACCTGCCATATAGTTATATCATCGGGCGTATTTGGCTTTGGAGCGCCTGACATCTCAATAAAAAACGTCAAATCCTGCTGGCGCGTCTGTTTCATCATGAATTCCTTAAGCGGTTTTGAGCCCTCAACCATTGCCATCGCAATATCGCCGTTTTTTGTATAAACCGGCTCGCCCATTGCCCACATTTTTTGAAAAACGGGGTTCATTGTGTAAATTGTCAAAATCATTGACAATCCCACCAGAACAATCGCCGGAGGAACCTGCTGAGTACCGAGAGCCGTTTTCAGCATTGAAAAAACAATGGTATATCGCAAAAAGCTCGTCATGCAGGTGAACATCAACGGTAATGCCGAAAAAATAGTCATTACCAGAAGCATCTGCAAAACCGGATTCATATCTTTTAATAAACTTTCCATATTTATATCCCTTTTTCTCCCCGAAAAAGTTTATTTTGCTGCTTTTTGGGGAATATCGTTAAGTTTTTTCATCATTTCTCTCAAAACGGGCTTTTTCCCGCCGTTTAAAGAAGCCATTACCTCCGAATAGTCAAAAGCTTTCGGCGCAACGTTTGTTTTTTGCCCGGTGGGCTCAAAATTCGGATTTTCATTGAGTTTTGCAAGAAAAGAAGTCCTTTCCGCGTCAGCTGCAATCAGAAATTTTTCCTCACCGGCTTTCACAACGTAAAGAGTTTTTCTCTGTGACAGATTCAACGCGTTTTCAACGGAAAGTCCGTTGTCTTTCTGGGCGCATTTAGGGTTTACCATTGTTTTTTTGAAAACAAACATGCAAAGCCCTATCATCCCGACCATTGCCAGTGCATATACCAGAAAATGTACTAAATATGTGCTCATTTTTCGTCCTTTGTCTAAATATCTTCTTCATCTACGTCAAAATCGCTGTAATCGAAGTCTTCTTCGTTGAATTCTTCATCACCCTGCACCGGAGGAGGCTGGATTTCTGTTTGGGGAGCATCGTCCTGTTCAATTTGAAGCTGGTCAGGCGACTCCTGCGCGATTTGGGCGTTGTTTGAGGCGGTGTCTTTTTCTTCGGTGAAGATTTCGTTCACACGCACCCCGTACCTATCATTTATAATGACCAATTCGCCCGAGGCAATAATTTTATCCTCGACTTTGAGGTCAATTTTGTTATCATAAACAGAGCCGATATCCACAACCAGCCCTTCTGAAATCTGTTTCAGCTCGCCGAGCGAAAGTTTGACTTTTTCAAACTCGGCGCCCATTTCGACCTGAATCGTATCCCACATGTTATAAATATCATTCATTGATTTGCCTCCGTTTTCTTCTTCAACATCCATATCCTCTCTCAGTGACGCATCAGGAATCACGTTAAAAGGGATTTTTTGGTTGTTGAGCCTCAATGTCATTTCTCCCGCCCTGCTGTGGTCGAGAAGAACAACATCGCCTGATTCAAGCTGTTTTAAATCGTTAAGTTTTATCCTTGTTGTGCCCACCTCTATATCAACTTCGCCATAGCTTGTTTGAAAATCCTCTAAAGTGAAGGCAGGTTCCGTTCTGGGGGGAAGAATTTCGGGGGTAATGGCCATTGTCGGAACGGAAATGATTAATTTTCCGTAGGATTTTTTATCGCTGCGCAAAAAGTAGGTGAGATTGCACTCATCGTATGTATAAATGTTTTTAGGGAGCTGAGAACCTTTCAAAAACAGGTGTTCAAGGTTGTTATAGAGGAAATTGTTGAACTCTGTCAACACGCGCGCCTCAAGCTCGGTAATTTTTTCAAGATTAAATGGTTTGCTGCTCATACCGAGAGTTTCGTCCAGCAAAACTTTCACAATCTGCTTTGAAAGCCTTACCACGACCGAAACTTCTTTATTCAGGCGGATTTGGGTAACAAAATATTCGTCCGAGGACGCAAGAATATTAACATTTTCGCTCACGGAAACAAGCCGGCAATAAAGACAGTTGTTCCAAAAATCAGAAGCCGCTGAGCGGGTTAATTCCGAAAAATTCCCGTCCAGCCACGCAAAAGTACGGTTCAAGTCTTTTGAAAATTCCGATATTTCTTCTGTTTCTTCAAAATTGCCGGTACGCAATGTTTTTATCCCCAATTTGCAATTTCCCCGATATTAATATTACCCTTTGAGGGCAATTTCAACATCATATATTCACAGTATTTTCATTAATTAAGATTTGAAAAAAGTAAAGTGTTGGGGTTTTATGCCGGGACGTAAGAATTTGCTGGAATTTATTTTTCTAGCTCGATTCGCTGCCGCTCATAGGCGTCGAAAAATAAATCCCAGCAAATTCTTACTTTTCATGCTTAAAGTCAAACAACGCTCAAGAATCCGGGTAAAGTTAGTTTAATTTGTAACCTTAAAAGCGGCGCAGCCCGTTCAGGTTACAAATTAAACTAACTTTGCACGGATTCGCCCCCGCTTTCCACGCAAAAAAACAAAAAAGCCCGCAAATCAAAATTGCGGGCTTCAAACAAGCATTATTTTTCAATATAATCCCTTGCACATTCAAACATCGCCGTCATCAAAGCTCCGTTTGCCTGCAAGTTCATTCCTGCCGACTGGAAAAGTTGTTTTACACGATTTTCCCAGAACGGATAGATTTCCTCTTTACTTATGTCCAAAATCTGCGCCATAAGCGACAGTTCTTTCCAATCCAGCGGAATAGGCTTTGCGCCGCGCAAAATATCGACAATTTCGACACGTTTTTTACGCGGAAAACTTTTCAAAAGCTGAACAGTTGTTATGCCTTTTTCGTTTTGTTTGTCACGCAGGAATTCGACCGCCTCATCAATCATAATCGGCTCTTGAGGGATTTTATATTCAACGAATTCCTCCGGAAGAATATCCATTACCGTCGCGATTCGCTCCAGAGTAAGGCTTCTTGTTGAAAACGGGATGGCGTTATCAATTAAATTGTAGACATAAGACAGAGTTACGCCTATCATCTCGGCAAAATCTTTCTTGTGCAAATGATTAGACTCTAAAAAGTGCGCAACCTTTTCGCTGCTTTTCAGGTTTACTATCGATTTACTTTTGGTTGACATAGCTCGCCTCCATCTCTAATATATATATAGATAAACCGTATTTTTCTTTTTTTTATTGCATAGTCGAGGATAACGCTCGGGGCAATCTTATAAATTGATGAATACGAACGGAGCTAAAAATGAAACTAATCGCAGGTCTGGGAAATCCGGACGATAAATACAAATTTACCCGCCATAATGCAGGTTTTATGGTGCTTGATTATCTGGCGAACCGTTGGGGATTCGATTTTAAGTTTGAATCAAAGTTCAACGCGCAAATCGCAAAAACAAATCGCTGCGGCGAATCGATTGTACTGGTAAAGCCCTTCACCTATATGAATCTTTCGGGTAACGCAATCCAGCCGGTAATGAATTTCTACAAAATCCCTCCGGAGGACATAATCATCGTTTATGATGATTTGGATTTGCACCTCGGGCAGATGAGATTCAGGGCAAAAGGCTCGGCAGGCGGGCACAACGGCATAAAATCCATAATAAATTCGCTCGGCGGAAACCAGAAATTTGACCGTCTTAAAATCGGAATTGGCCCGCAGCCGCCCATCCCGTCAGAAGCCTTTGTTTTGCAAAATTTCACTCAAGAGCAGCTTGATGAAGTCAAAACAATGCTCAAAAAGGCGGACGAAGCGCTGGAATGTTATCTGGAAAGCGGTTTGTATGCCGCGCAGAACAAGTTTAATTAAGAACCTCGCCAATAATGCGTTTTGTGCTGTTCAAATTGACATTTATAATTGAATCTTCACAAATCGGGCTTTTTTGTACAAAGAAAATGCTCAACTGCTCAATTCGCTCTGCGTCATATTTTTGATGATTGTCAAAAAGCTCTTTTTCAGCTAAAAGTATTTCCTTTATATGCCGCGGCAGTCCTATTTTAAAAACAAATTCAAAATTTCGGATTGATTCCGAGAGGCGCTGTTTCCTCCTTAACATCAAAATTATAAATTGCTTTATGAATTCTTTTTTCTCGACTTTTGACTTATTGCGTAAATTCTGCATTATAAATCCGGGGATTTCTTCCAGAGCTAATTTTTCCGACGACATTTTTTCCTCCCTCGCGCATTTAATATTATAATATCGCCAAATTAGCCATTAATCTATAGTATGACATGGCAATCTTTATTATTTTGAATACAAAAAAGGAGATATTTTTCAATATCTCCTTTTTGTTTCGCTATAAACAAAATTATTAGAAGTTCAAACCAGCTTCACGGGCCGCATCAGCAAGAGCTGAAACTCTGCCGTGATAAAGGAATCCGCCTCTGTCGAAAACGCATTCTTCAACGCCGGCTTTGAGCGCTTTTTTAGCGATTGCTTCGCCGACAACTTTAGCAGCTTCAATATTTCCGCCATGAGCGAGCTTTTCTCTCAAATCTTTGTCGTTTGAAGAAGCAGAGCAGATTGTAACACCTTTTACGTCGTCAATCAGCTGTGCATAGATGTGTTTTGTGCTTCTGTAAACAGCCAATCTCGGGCAGCTTGCGTCGCCTGAAATTTTAAGTCTTACACGCTGGTGTCTTTTTCTGGTTTGTTCTTTTCTGTTTTTTGTTCCAATCATTTTTCTTTCCTTTCACCCAAACCTTCTTTTTTGGGGTAATTGATTTTATTCAACCAGCCTCAAAGGGTTTATGCGGGCTTTTTTATTTATTACAATCCTGTTCCCTGACATTAAACGGCGTTGTGCGTCCTGCCTACGCAGCCCGCTTCAGCCTCTGCCTGGTCACGTTATTTTTTACCGGTTTTGCCGGCTTTACGTCTTACGTATTCGCCTTCATATCTGACGCCTTTTCCTTTGTAAACTTCAGGAGGACGTTTGCTTCTGATTGCAGCAGCAACATCGCCTACCAGCTGTTTGTTAGCGCCTGATACGGTGATTTTTGTGTTTGCTTCAACAGCAATTTTGATACCTGCGGGAGGTTCAATTTTTACAGGGTGAGAATAACCCAATGCAAGGTTCAACACGGTGCCTTCCATATTAGCACGGTAGCCGACGCCCTGAATTTCGAGTTTCTTTTCAAAACCTGTTTTTACACCCTGAATTGCGTTGTTAAGAAGAGTTCTTGACAAGCCCCAGAGTGAGCGGGATTTTCTATCGTCGTTGTGGATAGAAACGATAAGCTCTTTGCCCTCCAGTTTTAAGGCAACTTCAGGACGAACTTCCACTGTTTCAGTACCCAGAGGGCCTTTTGCAGTGACAACCTGTCCTTCAATTTTTACTTCTACACCATCAGGAATCTGAATCGGTGCTTTTCCTATACGTGACATTTTTTTATCTCCATTATAATTTGTTTTGTGTATTTATATAAATAACAGCGGGCCACTACCATACGTAGCAAATAATTTCGCCGCCGATGTTTTCTTTTTTAGCTTTTCTGTCAGTCATAAGACCTTTGCTTGTAGAGATGATTGCGATACCAAGGCCGCCGAATACCTGCGGAAGATTTTTGGATTTGCAATACACTCTCAAACCTGTTTTTGAAATTCTTTTGAGGTTAGTGATGACAGGTTTGTTTCTTTCATCATATTTCAATGTGATAACGAGAACTTTGAATTTTCCTGATTCTTTTTCCTCGTAGTTAGAAATATAACCTTCTTCTTTTAAAACTTTTGCGAGTTCTAATTTCAGTTTTGATGAGGGCATCTCAACTGTTTCATGAGAAACGATGTTTGCGTTTCTGATTCTTGTCAGCATATCTGCTATAGGATCTGTGTACATTGTTTTTTCCTTCTTTTAACGGGATTCCGTTCATTTAGTGCAATTAAAACAGAAAATCGCCTCAAATAAGCACTTTAAACGGGGCATCCCCTACTACTTACTAAAATATTTCTAGCAGTATAGTAAAGAAAGTCTGTTACCAGCTTGCTTTGACTACACCGGGCAGAAGACCTTTGTGAGCCATTTCTCTCAAGTGGATTCTGCAAAGACCGAAATCTCTGTGGAAGCCGTGAGGTCTGCCGCAGATAGAACATCTGTTGTGCAGTTTAACTTTTGACATTTTGCCTGCTGCAACGAGTTCTTCTCTTCTTTTTTCTTTAGCTATCATTGACTTTTTAGCCACGTTATTTCTCCTTTTTGTATTTTTCGCCCGCTCGGGCAATGACTGCGCCATCTGGCGCGTTAATTATTGTTGGGATTTCTTTTTGAACGGCATTCCCAGTTCAGCGAGGAGCGCTTTTGCTTCTTCGTCTGTTTTCGCTGTTGTAATGATAGAAATGTTCATACCTTTTACGATATCAACTTCATCATATGAAATTTCAGGGAACAAAGATTGTTCTTTCAGCCCTAATGTATAGTTTCCGCGTCCGTCAAAGCTTTTATCGGAAATACCTCTAAAGTCACGGATTCTGGGGAGAACCACGCAAATCAATTTTTGCAAGAAATCATACATTCTTTCGCCGCGTAATGTAACCATTGCGCCCACCGGCATACCTTCTCTCAATTTGAAAGAAGCGATTGATTTTTTAGCTTTGGTAACGAGCGCTTTTTGACCTGCGATTTTTGTAAGCTGTGCTACGATTGTTTCTGCCAGTTTTGAGTTGTGGCAAGCTTCACCAACACCCATGTTGATAACGATTTTGTTCAATTTCGGAATCTGGTGAACGTTTTCATAGCCAAACTGAGATTTTAAAGCCTCTTTGACTTCTTCTTCATATCTAATTTTTAAGTCTTTTGTTACTGTCATTTTTCTTTCCCTTTGTAGAATGCAGTTTCGTTATTTTCATAACAAACTGCCCATACTATTTAATTATACATCAATTTGTTCGCCGCATTTAACACAAACACGGACTTTTTTACCTTCAACCTCGGTATGTTTAACTCTGGTTGCTTTTTCGCAGCTTGTGCAGTAAACCATAACTTTTGATGAATCCATGGGAGCTTCGATTTGGGTCAAGCCGCCCTGAACACCGGCCATCGGGTTTGCTTTTACAGCTTTGGTAATCATATTTGCGCCTTCAACAACAACTTTGTTTTCAGAAGCAATTATGGTTTTCACGTTTCCGATTTTGCCTTTGTCTTTGCCGGAAGTGATGATTACTCTGTCACCGGTTTTGACATGCAAATCGTGTTTTTCAACTGTTTTTTTGCTATTTCTCATTGTATTTTTCCTTATTGTCTTTTTCCGCCTGTGCAATCAAAGATTGCTTCGTTCTCTTCGCTTTCGCTCCGTTCACAACGGCGGTCTGGAACGGTTTCGCCCTCCGGGCTTTGAGTGCTCAAACCCCTTTGGGCTTCACACACCTTTTGTCTTTTTCCGCCTGTGCAATCAAAGATTGCTTCGTTCTCTTCGCTTTCGCTCCGTTCACAACGGCGGCTTGAAACGGTTACGCCCTCCCTGACTTGACCTGCGTCAAGTCCATACGGGCTTCACACATCTTATATAACTTCCGGAGCCAAAGAGATAATCTTCATGAAGTTTTTATCTCTCAACTCTCTTGCAACCGGCCCGAAAACACGTGTTCCGCGGGGATTGCCGTCTTTGTTAATAATAACTGCTGCGTTTTCGTCAAATCTGATTACAGAGCCGTCAGCACGTTTGATGTCAGCTTTTGTTCTGACGACAACCGCTTTAACAACTTCAGATTTTTTAACAGCCATATTAGGTGTAGCGTCTTTAACAGTAGCTACAATTACGTCGCCGACATGAGCAAATTTTTTGTTTGAGCTGCCCATAACACGGATGCAAAGAAGCTCCTTTGCGCCTGTGTTGTCAGCTACGACTAATCTTGTTTCCTGTTGTATCATTGTTATTTATCCTTATTCTTAGCTTTTAGGAATTTTCCGCCTGTGTATATTTTAGCCCCGCTCTCAACGGCGGTTTGGAACGGTTTTTCACCGGAACTAGTGAGCTTTTTCTACAATTTCAGCAACTGTCCAGCGTTTGTCACCTGACAAAGGTCTTGATTCCACGATTCTTACAACATCACCTTCACCGCAAGAATTTTCAGCATCATGTGCTTTATAATTCTTATGAGTTTCAATGATTTTGTGGTATTTGGGGTGTTTGTTATATTCAGCAACTTTTACAACTGCTGTTTTATCCATTTTGTTGCTAACTACAACGCCTTGTTTTTCTTTCTTCGGCATCTTATTTTACCTCTGACTTTTCTTTAATAACTGTCTTAGCTTGAGCTATAACGGTTTTTAATTTACCGATTTGAGCAGTATTTTCGAGTTTTTGCAATGCTTTTTGCATTCTCAAATCCAAAAGCTGCTTTTTCGAGTCTTTAATAAGCTCGTTAAGCTCATCTATAGATTTTTCTCTTATTTCTTGTAACTTCATTTTTTTATCCTTATTGTTTTTTTAATTTTTTCCCTCGCCCTTGCAAAAGTGCAGGATGAGGGGGTCAACCCGCTGCGGACTACGCCTCAGGCTGGGCTGCCTTTTCAATTATTTTAACTTTAATCGGAAGTTTTTGAGCTGCTGACTGCAATGCTGTAATTGCGGTTTCTCTAACCGGGAATTCCATTTCAAAGAGAACTCTGTTCGGTTTAACAACAGCTACCCAGTATTCCGGAGAGCCTTTTCCCTTACCCATACGAGTTTCAGCAGGTTTTGCCGTGATAGGTTTGTCCGGGAAGATTTTAATCCAAACATTACCGCCTCTTTTGATGTTACGGGTCATCGCACGTCTTGCGGCTTCTATTTGTCTTGAGGTAATCCATGCAGGTTCCAATGCAATCAAGCCGTATGAGCCGAATTCAAGTTTCGTACCGCGGGTTTCATGACCTTTACGGTTACCTTTCATTTTCTTACGATATTTTGTCTTTTTGGGCATTAACATTTTTATGTCGCTCCTAATTATTTCTTTCTAATCTTATTCAGCTTCAACGGCTCTTTTTCTTCTTCTACCGCCGATTGCCTTTTCTTCACCGTTTCCGGCTTTTTTCATTTTTACGTTCTGGTCAGCTTTTTCGCCGGGCATAAGATTGCCTTTGAAAATCCAAACCTTAACGCCGATTTTACCCATGATTGTATCAGCTTCGGCAAAACCGTAATCTACGTCAGCGCGAAGTGTTTGAAGAGGAATTCTTCCTTCTTTAACCCATTCGCTTCTTGCAATTTCAGCACCGCCCAAACGTCCTGATACCATAATTTTGATACCCTGAACGCCGGCTCTCATTGTGCGCTGGATTGCCTGTTTCATCGCACGTCTGAATGCGATACGTTTTTCAAGCTGCAATGCAATTGATTCGGAAACGAGCTGAGCATCAGCGTCGATTCTTGCTACTTCAACTACATCGATTGTTACGTTTTTCTTGATTAATTTAGCAACATCAGCTCTGAGTTCTTCAATACCCTGTCCGCCTCTGCCGACTACGATACCGGGTTTAGCTGTAACAACGGTAATAATAACGTTTTGTGCTTTTCTTGCAATATTAATTCTTGAAACGCCAGCAGCGTACAATCTTTTCTTTATGTATTTTCTGATTTTTGCATCTTCTGCAACGAATTCGGAATAATCGCCCTTTTTAGCGTACCAAGTACTGTCCCAAGGTTGAATTATACCTACTCTGAATCCTTTTGGATGTGTCTTTTGTCCCAAGGTCAGCCTCCTTAATTATCTTTACTTGCTAATTTAACTGTTAAGTGAGAAGTTCTTTTGAGTCTTCTGTATATTCTGCCTTGAGCTCTCGGTTTACCTCTCTTGTATGTTGCACTTTCGTCAGCAAAGATTTCGGAAACTTTCAAAGATTCAGGTTTTCCGCCGAATTTTTCATTAGCATTGGCGATTGCATCTTTCAAGTTCTTTTCAACAACTCTTGCTGCGAAATAGGGCATGAATTTTAATATTTTTATTGCGTCAGTGACAGATTTGCCTCTCACTTCATTAATTACGCGGCGTAATTTGCGAGCGGGCATTTTGATATCTGTTTGTTTAGCCATTGATTCTTGCATAATTTACTTCCTTTTCGCCGTTTTATCCTGGCCAGCATGGCCTCTAAATAATCTTGTAGGTGCAAATTCACCTAATTTATGTCCAACCATTTGTTCTGTAACATAAACCGGTACGTGGCTTTTGCCGTTGTGAACAGCGATTGTGTGACCGAGCATATCGGGTACAATCATTGATGCTCTCGACCAAGTTTTTATTACTTTTTTCTCTCCAGCTTCGTTCATTTTAGCGATTTTCTTCTGAAGTGATTCTTGTACAAATGGACCTTTTTTTAGCGAACGAGCCATTCATTATCTCCTTACTTATTACGTTTTCTTCCTCTGACGATGTATTTGTCAGAATGTTTGTTGTTCTTTCTGGTTTTGTAACCCAGAGCCGGTTTGCCCCAAGGTGTCTTAGGATGTCCGCCGGGACCTGTTTTACCTTCACCACCACCGTGCGGGTGATCGCAGGGGTTCATTGTTACACCGCGGACTGTCGGTCTGATGCCCATATAACGGGTGCGTCCGGCTTTACCAATTTTCATGTTTTTGAACTCAGCATTGCCGAGAACGCCGATAGTTGCGAGGCATTCTTTTCTAATCATTCTCATTTCAGAGCTGGGCAGTTTGATAGTTACGTAGTTGCCTTCTTTAGCCATAAGCTGGGCACCTGCGCCTGCTGTTCTGACGAGTTTTGCGCCGCGTCCGGGAATCATTTCGACGTTGTGCACCATTGTACCTAACGGAATCAATTCCAAAGGAACTGCGTTGCCTGTATTAATTTCTGCTTCCGGCCCGGAAACGATAACATCGCCAACATTCAAGCCCTGCGGTGTCAAAATGTATCTTTTTTCACCATCAGCGTAGAATACCAGTGAAATTCTTACGTTTCTGTTCGGATCGTATTCGATTGTTTTAACTGTAGCAGGTACGCCGAATTTTTCGCGTTTGAAGTCGATTATACGGTAAGCTCTTTTTACGCCGCCGCCTTTGTGACGACATGTAATTCTACCTGTATTGTTTCTTCCTGCTGTTTTTCTTATAGGTTTCAACAAGGACTTTTCGGGGGTGCTTGTAGTGATTTCAGCGAAATCGCTTTTTGTCATCCCTCTTTGTCCGGGTGAAGTTGGATTTATTTTTTTAATACCCATTTTCTTTGCTCCTGTTTCTTGGGATTAGCATAGCCATCGGCTTCCAGCCACCGCTATGCGCCTATCAATTCATTCAGAGGTTCGCCCTCAATGGTAACAATTGCTTTTTTACCGGATTGGGTTCTGCCTGCTGTGTAGCCGACTCTTTTTGCGTGAGAAGGCATATATACTGTGCGGACTGCTTTTACTTTGCGTCCGGGGAAAGCCAGTTCAACTGCCTGTGCAATTTCAACTTTTGTTGCGTCTTTTACAACTTCAAAAGTGTACTGCTGAAGAGTTGTAGCTTCCATTGATTTTTCCGTGATTATCGGTCTTTTAATGATATCGTATAATCTTTCGGTGTTGTTTTTCATCTTGCTCATTATTTGGATAACCTCTCAGTTATATCGTTTATTGCAGCTTCTGTAATAATTACGTTATCTGCTTCAAGTAAGTCTTTTACGTTTAAGTTTGAAGGAAGAATGATTCTTACATTCGGTAAGTTTCTTGCAGAAAGTTCAAGGTAAGCGTTTTCAGCCGCTTTTGTGTCTGCAATGATAAGGATTTTTCCTTCAACTTTAAGAGCTTTCAGAGATTCGACCATCAATTTTGTTTTGGGCTCATTGATTTCTGAAAAGTCTTTAACGAGAATTGTATTTTCGATTCTTGCTGATAAAGCTGATTTAAGAGCAAGTCTTCTTGCTTTCTGCGGGATAGAGAAGCTGTAATCTCTGGTTTTGGGCCCAAAGATAACGCCGCCGCCTGCAAACAAAGGTGAACGGAGTGAACCGGCTCTTGCGCGGCCCGTTCCTTTTTGTTTCCAGGGTTTTCTTCCGCCGCCTGAAACTTCGGCTCTTGTTTTAGCATTTGCCACACCCGATCTGCCGTTGTTCAACTGACGGCGCAAAGCGAGGTGCATAACATGCAGGTTGGGTTCAACGCCGAAAACCTTTTCGTCTAACGACATCTGGCCGACTGCACTTCCTTTTGTATTTAATATTGATACTTCTTTTGTCATTTTATTTTCCTCAATTGTTTTCTATGAGTTATTTCCGCTAGTTCCATTTAGTTATTGAGGGAACCACTGTAACCATTCTTCCTTCAGAGCCCGGTACGGAACCTTTGACCAAAAGAAGATTGTTTTCGCTGTCAACTTTAACTACTGACAATTTTTTAATAGTAACTCTTTCGTTACCCATATTACCGGCCATATGTTTTCCTTTGATTACGCGGCCGGGAGTAGTACCTGCGCCGATAGAACCGGGTTCTCTGTGGTTTTTAGAACCATGACCCATAGGGCCTCTGCCAAAGTTCCATCTTTTAACGGTACCTTGAAAGCCTTTACCGATTGACTGTCCTGTAACATCAACTTTTGCAGTTTCAGCCAGCACAGACAAATCAATAGTTTGTCCTACTTTATATTCAGCGGAATTTTCAATTCTGAATTCCTGTAAATGTCTGAAGTTATCAAGTCCGTTTTTCTTGAAGTGACCGATTTGAGCTTTTGTAAGGTGTTTTTCCTTAGCGGGTTCAAAACCGACCTGAATTGCATTGTATCCGTCAGTTTCAACAGTTTTAACCTGAGTAACTGTCAGCGGATCAACCTTGATAACGGTAACAGGAATTGCAAGCCCATGTTCATTGAAAACTTGCGTCATTCCGAGTTTTTTTCCTATTACTCCCAATCTGTTATTGGAAGATTTTCCATTAGTGGTCATATCTTGCCTTTCTCCTTGTGAGCGCTACCTTGTGTACTTCTTTTTGAGCCTTATTCCTAAAACTCCGGAGCTTTTAGCCCCTTGTAGATCACATTCAATCGCTATTTAATTGTATGTGGTATGCCTTTTGGCCTTGTTGCCCTGATTTTGCCGGCTATTCCTTCCAAAATCTTTGTTTTTATAGAAATGTCCGGTTTTTCGCAGGGACTAACTATTTGTGAGATTCTGAAACAAGTTCAGAATGACAGCTTATAGTTTTACTTCAATATCTACGCCTGCGGGCAGATCCATTCTTGAAAGTTCTTCTGTGGTCTGTTGTGTAGGGTCATAGATGTCGATAATTCTTTTGTGAGTGCGCATTTCAAAATGCTCTCTTGATTTTTTGTCAACGTGAGGTGATCTTAAAACGCAGTATAATCTTCTTTTTGTCGGAAGCGGGATGGGCCCTGCAACCTTAGCATCAGTTCTTTTTGCCGTTTCGACAATTTTTTCAGCTGAAACGTCAATAAGTTTATGATCATATGCTTTTAAGCAAACTCTGATTCTTTGTCTTTTTTGACCTTGAGCGTTACTCATTTTTTGTCTTCCTTTGCTTTTAAATTCTCTTTCGGGTTTTTAAATTCTTGACTTAACGACCCGTTAATTTATGGCGTCTAGCGGTGTTTTCCGGACTTGCTCAGCTTATTAAACTGTCGTCTTCGGAGGGCCTTTTTCTCATACTGACCCCACCTGACTAGTGTATTAACTACCTTATATTAAACATATTTCCTCGTCAACAGTATGATTTCAGATTTGTATCAAAATTGTAATATTTGATAAAAAATATGCAAAATTCCCATTTTCACAGAATCTCGCGATGGGAATCGTTTCACTTTTCCCACCCTACAACTGCAAGTTCGGAATGACTGCACACTTTCCGTCACCCTGAACTTGATTCAGGGTCGCAAGGGCGTGGCTCATCGACCTCAACCTTGCGATTCCGAAATAAATTCGGAATGACAGCACGATTTTCGTCACGCGGAAATTAAACACCCCAAAAAACGCACCCCACCCCGGCCCTCCGCGACTCGGGGAGGGAGCTGTCGTTGCAATACGCAGTATTGCTTACAAATGCGGATGGGACGACCTTAAACCGTTTTTTTAAACAAAAATTTAAAAAAGTTCTTAATTTTGCGCTCTAAAAGCTTGAAAAAACCGCGTCCGCCGACGATTTCAACTTTCGCAGCCGCCCCGCCCAGCCACCATGCCAGACAACCGAAAGATGACTCAAAGCTCAAAACCATTCTTGAGCACTGCGCCATAAGAAACAAATCCGCAGCTGCGTCAATCATTGATTTATAATTTTTCTCCTTTTGAACAATTATTCGGCCGCCAAAGCGTTCAATAAAGGCGTTTTCGGTTTCCTTATTCATTGCGGAAAGAAAAAACTTCGTATTTTTCGGGTATTTTTCCATTTTTGCAAAGTATTTTTCAAGCCCGATATTGCGATTGTGCGCCTGCCAGTCGGAATTATTCCTGACTTGAAGCGCAACCGTGTTTTCAGGCAGCTCAACCGCGGAAATCCGTTCAAAAACAGCCTTTGAGGGCTTTAATCGCTTAAAAAACGGACGGTAAATATCACGAATACGCTCAGGAATGCGATTATACTCAAAATCAATGCTAAAACCGTGCTCAGCGTTGTCATAGAGCCATGGAAAAAACCGCGAAAGCCCGTCTTCCGGCGAAATATAAAGCCGCCAGCCCTTTGTATAACAAATTGGCGCTTCTTCGGGGAGATTCCGGCGCATAACAAGCTCCCTGTGCTCTCTGACCTCATAATCCCACTCAAAATCGAACAAATCCGAAAACGCAGCGCTCACCCAGCCGTCAGTTGTCCAGTAAAGGTCGAAATCTTTTATATTATAAATCCTGATAGCTGACGCCATAAACTGGATTCTGTTGCCGATTCCGCTGTCCTGCGCAACAACTATGGTATTTTTATCAGTTTTGGGCGCCATTATTTTCTTTCTTTCAAATTCTTTTTATATTCCCAGTATTTTACATGCGCCAGAAATTTATATGCGCCCCAGCAGCAGCACAAAACAAACCCGTGCGTGCCGTCTTTATAACCTTTTTTAAAAATGAATTTTTCAAAAATCAGCCAGATACTCTGGAAGAACGCAAACGGAATATTGACCTTTTTGCCTTTTGCGTCCATTTTTTCGACTTCAAAATCGGTATATTTATTAATTATGTTCACAAAATCCCTTACATATTCCGAAGTATAGTGGAGCATAGCGAGGTTTTTGTTTTCTTTCGGGATTGTAAAAACATCTCCGCGTTTGATTTCCGGATGGGAGTGGACTTTCGGGGGCCAGAAGATGTCCGATTTTTTGAAAAATCTGGTTACATAATCAGGATACTGCATTTCCATGAATTTTCCCCAGAAATTGTTCAATCTCGGGATTTTTACGGCGCTGTAGCCGTTTGCGCTCTCTGTAAAATCATAAAGCCACAATCTCAACGCATCGGGGATTGCCTCATCAGAATCAACCACAAGAACCCATTCATTACTTGCCTGCGAAATCGCAAAATTTCTTGCGGGGTCAGCCCAGCCGATATTTTCGTGCATTACGATTTTACAGCCATACTCCTGTGCGATTTCGAGGGTTTTGTCCGTCGAATACATATCGCAAATCACAATTTCATCAAAATCTTTCACCGATTCCAGGCAATCTCTGATTATTGCTTCGTTATTGTACGTATGTATCACAACAGAAATAGACGAACCCATTTATTTATACTCCCGATTCCTTTAAAAATACTTATTACTATTATTTTAATAAAAAAACATTAAATCATGCAAAAATTTTATGCTAAACTTAACAAAAATATGTTTTATGCGGAGAGTTTATGGAAAAGAAAGATGTTTCAATCATCCTTGTAAATTACAAAACAAAAGACCTTACAAGAAATTGTATAAATTCAATTGTTGAAAAAACGCAAAATCTTTCTTATGAAATTTTCGTTGTGGATAACGATTCGCAGGACGGAACGCCCGAAATGCTCAAAAACGAGTTTCCGTGGGTAAAACTCATTGAAAATCCGCAAAACAGCGGTTTCGGATCCGCAAATAACCTCGCAATCCGCCAATCTGACGCAAAATACGTTTTTCTTTTGAACACAGACACGATTCTTGTGAACAATGCGATAAAAATACTCTTCGATTTTCTTGAAAACAATGAAAAAATCGGTGCCTGCGGCGCAAATCTTTATGACGAAAACATGGAACATGTACATTCGTACGGGGTTTTTCCGACCGTAAAAAGGCAGATTTTAAAGACCTTTATGCTCAGATGGTTTTTCCCCGCAGAGCTAAAACAGATGAAAGACAAGGGCTTGAACAGCGAAAACCTGCTAAAACCCGTTGATTACATCACCGGAGCCGATGTTATGATTAGAAAATCGGTTCTTGATGAAGTCGGGATTTTTGATGAGCGGTTTTTCATGTATTTTGAAGAAAACGAGCTCCAGTTCAGGATAAGAAAAGCCGGTTATGAAATTTACATAAACCCCGGAGCACAAATCATCCACCTTCACGACAAATCCCCCAAAAAACGCGAAAGAATGTACTACGAGTACAAAAAAAGCCAGTATTTATTTTTCAGGCTCTGCTATGCGGACAAAAAAAATCTGTTCCGGATAAAAACGCTTATGGTTCTGACATTTTTACCCAAAATTCTCTCGCACAGGGAAAGTATTGTTAAATTGATTAAATTTATTATAAAAGACGAAATCTAAATCAATTTTAGCCTTTTATATCAAATTTCCGCTGCGGCTCGGATTTTCTAAGGATTGCGCCGGTGTTGTAAGACATGAGATTGTATTTTTCAATCTGCTCGGAAATCTCGCCCGTAAAAACATTCTGATTTTCGGAGATAAAATTAAACAAAGGCTCAAAAACCCCGCCAATAGCATGGTTTATGGTATCCTGCCCCTGCTGAACCGTACGGGTCGGGATTTTTATGTTCAAGCCGAAAGGTTGATTTAAAATGTTGTTTCCGTCTGCCATGTTCGCTCCGATTTTGTCTTATATTATTTTTATCGGCACTTCTTTTGAAAACTTTAATGATTTTGTGTCATTTGTAAACGATTGTAAAGCGAAATATTTATTAAGTTTTGTAAAAATGAATTTTAAAGAACTTTTTCAGGGTTTTGGATGTAAAAAATACAATTAATCCCGCCAATAAAAGAAAATAATTATATTGTTTAAAAAAAAATCATCCGCCATGCCCGAAATCCCAAAAATTTAACAATTTTTAATAGCAATTTTTTTTTTGAGCTGATTTGTAATTATGTAAGGACTTGTTATGATTGTGACATAAAGCCGTCACGCTAAAAGGTAATTATTCCGAAGTTGTATGATTAGTAAAGTAAACATTAATACAAATCAAAACATAAACAAGCAAAATTCGCCCGCATTCAAAGGCGGAATCGTGGATATGGGCGTAAATGCACTGCAATGGGTAAGCACAGAACCCATGTACGGCGTTGCATTGATTGACGGCGTCACAGCAATCGCCCCCAGAACCATTGTTGACGCAAAAACAAACGGATTCGCCGCAGCTGAAACCTTTAGAAGAGAATCCTCGGGCCTGATTGTAAACTGCATGATTCCGGGCTTGTTCGTGCTCGGTACTGGCAAAATTGCGCAAATGCTCTACAAAGATTTCAAAATTCCCGGCCTTTTAGGCACATGGGCTAACGAAGAAAGCCTCACGGAGCTCCATCAGCGCTACAAAAAAGCCGGAAATGTTGACAATTTTGTCGATGGCATTTTTAAAGACCTGAAAGTCAACGTGGGCAAGGATTGGAAGCCGCTGGATACCTCCAGCAAAAACATTGCTGACGCAAAAAATATCGTTAAAGACATTATCAACGAATCCAAGGACAAAAAAGAGCTTAAAAAGGCAATCGGCCTTATTCTTGAGGACGTAAAAGGCGCTGAACACATAAAACTCAACGATAAGCAGTTCGGCTCGTCACTTTCGTTCTTTTTGAGAGATACGGTCGATACAGGCAAGATTTTCAAAAAGCTGAACAAAGAACAGTTTGAAACTTTCCTTAAAAAAGCGGTTAAATTCACGAATGCGAAGAGCCTTGCAGGCCTTGCAACGATTATTCCGCTGGCAGCTTCGGTTCAGTCAATAAACAGATGGATTACGCGAAAAACCTCCGGTCAGGAGGGAGCTCCGATTTACAAAGATTTTATCCAGCAGGACAAAAAGAAAAAAGCGCATGACAAACAAAAAGCAGGCTTCTTTACTGAAAAACTTGCCTGTGCAGCGCTTATGGTAGGGGTTGCAATTCTTTCGTTGAAAGAAAGACCGAACCTTAAATCGATTTTCAGCGGAAAAGAAAAGCTCAGCGAAACACCATTCTTCAAATCGCTGCAATTCCACAACATATTCCCATCAATGGACCAGTGCAGATGGATTGCAACAGCAACATTTGCAAGCAGAATGTTCGCCTCCGAAGACAAAAACGAACTTAGGGAAGCTACTTTCCGTGATATAGCGACTTTCTGCAGCCTTTACTTCTTCGGTGACTACGTAAACAAAGGCGTAGGTTCATTAATTAAGAAAATGACAAAAGGCAAAGTTGACTTAATGAACTACGCGTCAGAAAAGCCGAAATCAGACAGTTTGAAAGACAAATTCAACTACTGGGTAAAAGAAACAAGGCTAAAATCCTTTGCAGAAGCAGAAAAAATGTCGCCGGCAGCTAAAAAATACCGTGCACTTTGCGAAGTAAGCTCACTGGGCTTCTCCATGCTGCTTTTAGGAATTCTTGTTCCATGGTATGTTAGAAAACAGACAGAAATAAAACACAGAAAAGAACTTGAAGCAAACTTCAACAGATACCACACCTATCCCACTATATTCCCGACAAATACCGCCAAAAGAGCATTTCAGGCTTTTGGCATGATGGAAACAGAAAACAAATAAGGCAAAAAAATGATTAACTCTATTCAACCGAAACTACACATTAATAACAAAACACAAAATAAACAAAATTTTAAAGGAGGCGTCGAGCTCCTGTCCACGGGATTGAACCTTCTTAACACAAATCCTGCCCTGGGTGCGGTTTTTGTTGACGTAGCCTTTATGGATTCGCCCAGAACCATCGTTGACACAACAAGAAACCCCGATGCAGGGCTCGAAACAGCAACAAGAGAATTCAGCTCAACCCTGAACCACGCAGCAGCCGGCCTTGTCGGTATTGGCGCTGGTTCTCTGGTGGCTAATGCTTTCAACAAATCAAACGGCGTAAAAGCCCACATGATTTTCACAAACGGCGAATCAATCGACCTGTTTTCAAAGTTTGAAGCAGCAGCAAGAACTGCCAAAAACCCGAAAATGGCGTATTATGAATCAATTTTAAGCAGCATTGAAGGCCTTAACTCTTCAGCAAAGCCCGATGCGCCTTATACAAACAAATTGCAACCGGAAACCGTTGAAAAAGCAGCAAAACTGCTTTCCGAAGCAAAAACCGACAAATACGGGCTGCCCAAAGATGTTTATGCAAAGGTAAACGCCCTGATAACCGGCGATATCGGCGCAGCAGAATCCATTAAAGTCACAAACGGCGAACAGGTCGTGGAAGGAAGACTCGAAAACTTCCTTAAAGACGCTTTTTCAATCAAAAAAGCCTACCTTGACAAAGCAGAACACGACGCAAAAGACGGCGTAAAAAAACTTACCGACGCAGAATTCATAAAAGCGCTGAAAAATATAAAAATTCGCACCGCAGCTGCCGGTCTTGCTGTTCCTGTGGCAATCGGCATGAGCTTGCAGCCTTTGAACGCTTATTTGACCAAAAAACGCACAGGAAACGGCGGTTTTGTGGGCGGCGGCGAGCCTGACCATTCTTTCGGCTTCAAAGCCCTGAAAACAGCGGTAGGTACGGGTATTGCAGCAGCAATGCTCAGCACTGTCGCAAAAAAATTCAGCGATATCCCCTCCGCAATCCAATACAAAGGGCTTGTTCCGACAATTCCTCAGTTCAAGCTCATTTACGCATGCACAATTTTCAGCAGAATGCTCGCAGCAAGAAACAAAGACGAACTTAGAGAATCCACAATCAAAGACAGCTTAGGTTTTGTAAACTGGTTGATTCTGGGCGGATTTGTTTCAAAACTCGCTTTGAACAAAATGGATAAAACGCTTATCAACTACGACGAAAAGTCCATGGGCAAAGGCGGCTGGAACTGGATTACAAAAGCTGTTGAAAAATCGCATGAAGAAATTCTTTATCCGGCGTTGCAAGAATTCAAAATAAGCACAATTGGCGAAGACGGAAAAGCACTTTCTTACGGAAAACTTATGAAAGCTTTAAAAGAAAAGGCTCAAGGCACCGAAAGACTTGCCGAAGTGTTAAAACAGATAAAATGCAAAAACAAAGCGCAGCTTCTCGGCTATTTGTATTCAGGCGTTGTGCTCGGCGTGGGCATTCCAAAGCTCAATATCGCAATCACAAAGCATGTAAACCAAAAACGTGAAGCCAAAAAAGCGCTGAACGCTCAAAATTCGCCGCAGCCTATGCAAATACAAAACATCATGCCGGAGAATAAGACCTTTGCGTCATTTTTAGGTGCAAAACAGGCTTAATTATGAGAATAGCAGCGATTTTCAGCCCTTATAACCGCAGTTCTTCAATAAAAGCTGCACCTCAAAACGCTTCTGCGCCTCAAAATCCTGCATTCAAAGGCGTTCCTGGATTAGGGCTGCCGGTTTTGAGCGTTCATGTTCAGCAAAAACTCGAAAAATTCGAAAAATGCGAAAAACCGCTTGAATCTGTTCTTGAAATGATGTACGACATATTCAAAAAAGCCCCGAAAACGCAAAAAAACGCAGAATATGCAAAAGCGCTTTGCGCAAAAATCCCCTTCGGTCTGAAAAATTCGTTCCAGAAAGATATTGAGCATGTAGAAAAAATGGACAAGCGCCAGACGGCCTATCTTTATGCCGAGCAGGCAATGTATAACAAAATTGACCGGATAAACAAGGATTTATACAACTACTACTGTGACACAAAGCTGGAAATTCAGGGATTTATCAAACGGAATAACTTTCTTGATTTGAGTTTTCCCGAAAAACCGTACGAAAAAGAGCTTTCAGAAGCCAAAAGGCACGGTTCTTTTGAAGAATATATCCTTGTCCTTGCTCAACACAGGGATGAAATTACCCGTGATATGCTTAATAAAATTTAATATGTTTTTGTAAATAA
>OGOU01000377.1_pt1 | contig 41662 bp, 34 predicted proteins | sample 1552721 | NCBI WGS metagenome assembly OGOU01 (sample SAMEA2580176, study PRJEB22360) | human gut metagenome | biome: human gut; feature: human-associated habitat; material: faeces | place: Denmark | collected 2008/2010
TGAGTGTAAGACTATATTAAACTATCTACTCGGATAAGTGCAGCCTACCGGCTGCTGCTCGGGCAAAAAAATTTTCAAAAGGTATTGACAATTAAGCAGAAAAGGTGTATTATAATAAAGCTGCAAAGATACACAGCCTAAAGTATCTTAAATATCGCGGGATAGAGCAGCTCGGTAGCTCGTCGGGCTCATAACCCGAAGGTCGTCGGTTCAAATCCGGCTCCCGCAACCAAATCAAGTAAAGTGATTTAAACAGCCGCAAAGCTGCTTAAATCGCTTTGCTTAAAATAGCTTAATTTGTGATAATGAACTTCTTTCCTACGGTCAGCGAGGCTCACGGGATGCACCGATTTATGAGTTTTGAATACCTTTTAAGGCATTTACGCAGCCGTGTATTTAGCAGGTTGTCCTTAACCTTTCTTCATTTGTTCATCTATTGCAATGATGACGCATTACAGGTATCAACGTGTGGGGTTGGTTCGCTAAGCGTTCGCATTGTTTCACAACAATGACTGATGAACTGCTGAAGATTCAGTTTATTTCACGGCGTAACTGTTAGTAATACGGAAGTATATGAAAGTTCATTATTCACAGGACAATATTCAGTTTTATGCAAAAAAGTAAGACCTGCACCACGGGTAAATAGTACAGGTCTTGACAAAAGTATCTAAAGCGTATATAATTAATACGCTGAATTAGCTTCTCAAGTTCTGAGTACCGTATATACTCGGGGCGCACGCTTATCAATGACTCCAATCATTGGTAAGCTGAGGGGCTTATTTATTTTGCAGTTATATTTTACCACACTTAGGAACATATGTCAATAATTTCGCAAAATATATTTTAAATTTTATCAAAATAAACAACCCTGTTTATTTTTGTTACAAATAATAACAAAGGCTTCGTCGATATTCTCGATGAAGCCTTACCTTTATTATTTTTCAGGATATACGCTTGTGTGCAGTAGCTCTCCTGTTTCGCTGTCTTTAGTAATTATTGTACAAGTAATATTTTCTGTACTGTCTTTTTTTAAAATAGCTTGATAGTATATGCTCTCTTGTTTAATTTCATAAAAATGTGAATTACGTACAGATGCTCCGGTAACAGATATAGCCATATCAGGGGAATAAGATGGCTCGTGATATACGATTTCAGAAACTGTAAACTCAGAAAAATCATCATTGTACGTTAAATTGGTTACACGGTCATCATCTTGTCTTTCAAGGTCAATCCATTCGAGCACTTTATTTTTATGAAACTCAACGAGCTGCTCATATTTATCAATTTCAACAGTGATAATCATACCGCCGCTATTAACTTTTTCTTTATTTGTTATTCCGTTCGAACGGTCCTCGTTAGTAATAATCAGATCGCTATCCAACGGCACACCATTACTAAAACAAGAATACGGTATATTAATTTTGTATTCCGTTGCTTCTGTTGGTTTTTCAGTCTGAAAAGTTGAGGCAGTTGTAGCATTTGTAGTTGGTACTGTTGTTTGATTGTTTTCTTGTGAGCTGCACGCAGAAAATGATACTATAAGAGCTGCAGCAATGCACAAAGCAAATATTTTTTTCATAGTATTTTCCTCCCTTATTTACAATATTAGCAGAAAAAATTTCACTTGTCAAGCAAAAAATAACAATAAATAGCACATATTAGCCAAACAACTTTGTTTTCACTAACTGAGTGGACAAATTGTCCACTCAAAAAAAGCAGTCGCAAAATAATATTGCGGCTGCTTTTTAAATTAAAATAATCAATTATGCTGAATTAATTTAAAGTAATACCATTAGTTCGCTCAGTTTTCAAAATATTCTCAACTTTGCTCTTATATGCAGTTTTCACTCTTATTACACTAAGTTTGTCGCTATGAATCTTGCCTTCAAAGGGTATTCCCTTTTTACGTATAAATTCCGCTTCTTGTGAAGTAACTTTAATATAATAATCATCTTCAGGATTATATGTTTTGTTATGTGCAATAGTATTTGTCATTGGAATACCATCAATACACTCATTATAAATAAAATCCTTTATTTCCTCTATTTGATTATTTTCATAATAAGATACCAACAGACCTGAAAAATGGTGTTGTAATTCAACAGGTACGGTTATTATACCTGCACCGTTTGATATCATAACCTGATTACCGGCAAGCATACTTGTCCGTTTATTTCCGTCTAAAAAAGCTTGCTTTCTCATCATTTTCAACATTAAGGTTATAGCTCTTTCTGTGGGATTTTCAATTTCGCAAATTTCGTTGATTTCCTCTTTAATTTGACTTTCAATCGGCATTTCGGGCTTCCAAGCAGTACCGCCGATTGATACGGGAATATTTCTGATAAAGCCTGCATCTCGAAATAGATTATACCCGACATACTGGTTAATCTTACAAATATACGGATAATCAATTTCATACTCTATATTATCAAGTATAAACTGCCAGGCGTGCTTTAAATTATTAACAGCGATTATATCACTTACCCTTAAGCTTGACACATTTATACCGTTATATATTGCTTCGGTATCAGGAAATGTAACATTGATTCCTTCAAGTCTTGCACTTTTCCAAATATAGTCAACAATATTACGTTTAGCAAGAAATATATTATCTTCAACACTCATATTGTATTTGTTTTCCATATCACAATTGCCTCCTGCAACTTCTTGTTTTATCAATATTATAGCAATACTTTGTGCGTATTTCAAGCGGACAATTTGTCCACTTTAAGAAAAACAGCCACAAGTGAATTTTGCGGCTGTATGGTTGACATATTTTATAACGTATGATATTATAATAGTGTAAAGAAACGGCTTTAGCTGCTTCGCTACATAAAAACAATTTAATTTTTTAACCGTCTTGTGTCGCTAGCACAGGGCGGTTATTTCTTTGTTATATCATCAATAAAAGCTTGAACGGCTTTTATTACTATCACGAATGTAAGTAAAATAATTACTTCGATCATAGCAGATAAACACCCCCTTTCTCAAGGGAGTCGAAACAGCCGCCACCGTTTCTTCACTCGCATATTATAGCAAATCAGTTGAATATATGCAAGTATTTATATATTCCTGTTTATCTTTGGATGGGTTATGTTTTCACTGTTTGAAATTGACCTTATGCAGGAGTAACCTTTAGTGCTGTATTTCTGCACCAAATGCTCTGCGCATTCCACATCAATATCTTTGCTGCCAAATCCAAAAGCAATTTGAGTAACCTCAGGATTTTCAGCAAGGTAATTTTGCAGAGCAGTATCGTCCGTACCGTCTAAGGATAGGCGAGAGGTATTAAGCCATTCTCGTTTGTTATTGGATTTTACATTGCTGACTGTTGCATCCAACAACAGGTCAGTTGTAGATTTATACACAACCACCTTGCTCTTATCATATCCCTTTATGTAGAATCCGTTTTTCCTTGAGCCTGAGCTTGTGGTTGAGTTGTTTTTGATATTTAAGCTATTCGCATATGTTGCAGCTCCGCTTTTGCTGTGACCGATAAATGAGATATTCTCATTATCGGAGCATATGTAATTCTTATTAATCAGAGTTGTTACAATCTCCGGGGCAATGCCGAGCTTGCCAACAAGAAAATCGTAAGCAATTTTATTTTCTTTTTGCAAGGGCAGCTTCAAAGGTGAGTCAGGTGAATTTTTCAGAGATGTATATGCTGCAAGATCCTCATTGTAATCCTTTGTTCGTGGCAAAATAACAGACACCTCATATCCCATTTTTGAATATTTATCAGAAATGACCTCGCAAGCTTTTCGGCCGGCGAGGTCATTGTCTAATCGCAGATTTATTCGCTTTATATCAGGGTGGTTTTTAAGAAAAGTATCAAGAGCTTTATCTGATACACCTGCAAGACTCAGACGAGTAGCTTTAAGCCATTCTTTCGGATTGCCCGTTTCAATATTGCACACTGTTGCGTGTGAGAGCAGGTCTATTGGTGACTCAAACACATCTACCATTGTTTTGTCCCCGCCCATCAGAAAAAAAGAAATGCTTTTATCAGAGCCGGGAGCATCCTTTCGATATTGAACACCCGTCAGCGTTCCTCTGACTGTTGCGTATGCAGGCAGCTTATTAGGACCGTAGCCGACAAAAACGCAGTTGTGCATAACATCTTCGAAAAGATATTTCTTGTGCATAAGCTCGTTTACGATGTCCGGAGAAATGCAACGGGTTTTTGTAAGATACGCAAAAACCCGTTTGTACTTTCCTGTTGTTGCAGGTGGCATTTGTAAATTCTTTTCCTGTTCCGATGGGGGAGGTGCAGCCGCTTTTTTATACTGCGGAACAGCTGTATAGTTTGATTTGCTGACATTAAAAAGTGTCATAAGAGCTTCCTCGTAAGTCTTGTTTTCGACCTTGCGCATAAACTCAATGACATCAGAGCCGCCGTAGCCACGGCTGTTCCAATACCAGCCTTTTCCGTCAGCTCGCAAAATCAGACTATCGTGTTCCTTACACCTTTGCATCGTGCCGGCTTTAGAAAAATGATAACCGTATGTCCGCTCAAGATATTCAAGCGTTGACATTTGCTTTGCCTGCTCTTTTTCCTTAGGTGTGAAGTTGTAGTATTCCCGACCTTCACGACTTCTAATAACTTCCATCTTTATTCCTCCTCGTAGTTATTTCTGTCTGCTATAGCAATTCTTTTGCGCATTAAATGCAGATGAAATGTCAGAGCTATGACAGGTAAGGTATTGATTAAGATAAGCGTATTATTTCCTGCGGTTAAGCCGAGAACCGTTAGAACAGCAATAATAATTGCAGAAAAAAGCACCAACTTCTTAATTGAAATCGGTGCTTTGTCCTTACCGGTCATTTTGCTGTATGCTATAAATCTGAAGTGCAGTTCCCGGCGGTAATAATTCACCGCAAAAAGATAGTAAATGTAGAATATTGAGATTATTACAATGCTCATAATTACCTCCAAAGCGGACAAATTGTCCGGTAAATAAAAAGCAAGCACCTTGTTTGATGCTTGCTTTAATTTATTGAACATCTAATTCAATTCTATCGTCTGATAAGAATTTGAAGTTAAATTTTTTATAAAAGTGATTTCTTAAGGATTTATTATCTTCATCTATTTCATCAACGGGAGATAAATATCCGAACACCTTAGTTACATTAATTGATTTTATATATTTCAGAAAGCAAGTCATTACGCAAGAACCAAAACCTTGATTTTTGCTTATTGAAATAATATCAATAATTTTTACACTATTAATAATTACTTTTTCGGCTACTGCATTATAATCTAAAATCGTATCTGCATACATTCGCATTACTCTTTCAATCTTATTCATCTTTGGAGTTAATATATATCCAAAGAATTTAATTTCTTTTAAACAATTAAGATGATTGTATATTTCTTCACGAGTTACTACAAAAAATTCTGTATATGTATTACCGCTTAAATCTTTAATAAACACTATATTTTCATTAGAATTATTAAACTTAATCAGTAATTCTAATGTTGTAGCCCTTTCGAGATTATTTATTGAAGTTATTGTAGTATTAAATAAGCTTTCTTTGTAATCATTAACAATTTTACATCGATTACAAAAGAGCTTCTTTATAATATTCAAATAGCCTTTCCCCTTGAAATGGATTTAACTCAAGATAATCTTCAAAAAGTTTTCTTAATTGCTTTTTCCGTTCCTCGTTTTTGCAACAAAGAGCATCTGTACGCAAAATTTCTAACGCCTTAATGTAGTTGCCTACAGAATTTTCTTCACGGGCTAATCGTAGAGCTGTGATATATAAACTTGAATTGTTAATGCGTATCTTTTTATTAACAGAAGATAAGCTGAGCCTCTTATATATTATCATTCTTTCAATCAAAAGTAAACAATGTGTTGTTCTGTTTTTCTTGTTTTTGATTCTGACTTTAACTTTCATTAAATTACCTCCAAAGCGGACAAATTGTCCGGTTAATAAAAAACAGCTCCTCTATACAGAGAAACCGTTTGAATTGTTATTTTTAAAGCCGACAGCGTTCTGTAATGACAGTAACCGTCCGATTTCAAAAAGACAGCCGTATTCAAACTCTGTCTTTTCTATAATTTCGTTGCTTGAGATATTGCGGTAATACATACCGTCAAAGTAAATTTGCTGGTACAGCGGAGAGATGTCAATGATTTTACAATTCTTTGAGTATATATCAAAATCGAGCGTTCCCTCACACTTGATTATGCCCACCTCAACAGAATGATTGCCCTCCTCAACAAAGGTAATTCCCAAAGGCAGAATAAGCCGGTAGGCTTGATTGATTTTATCCTTTTGCCAAGGTATTCCGTTGCCGCCGAAGGTCTTAAATGCGAATTTCATTTTTCCGAAATCCTTTGGAGAGCTTATTACGGGGTCTTTGCCTAAATACACTCTGACAGATGAGGAGGAATTTGCTTTTCGGACTGTATCGCCGAAAAGAATATCGTCCTCGAGTATCTGAGTTTCATTGTCGCTTTTATTCCGGATAACATTGAGTGCGTTTTTTGAGTTTATCACATCACAAATCAGCTTTATAAAGCTGAAAACAGCATTATTATCATTTTTTTGCAGCTTTTTTCCTTGGTATGGATTTATTGCAATAAGACTTTCTGCAAAATCAAGTATGTTTTTTAACTCGTTTTTCTGTCTGTGGTATTTCGGTGACAGTCGGCAGTAAATAATATCTTTCAATTTCATCTGTATTCTCCCTTACGCAGCAGCTCAGTATCTCGTATAAAGTCTGATAGACATCAAGATTTTGATAAATGTTAAATCGTGAAGTTCTTTGAATATGATAGCACATAAGCGTGAAAAGCTCCACTATATTTATCGTTTTACCCACCTGAATATTTAACTTGATTTTTTCCTGTTCTGACAAAAGCCTTATTTTTTCGCAGTCCTTAAGAAGAGAAATCCTGCTGACATCATCGTAAAAATAAGATTCAAAAACATATTCTGCTGTATGTGCGCAAAGAAAAATAAAGCTGTCACGCTCGGTAGGAAATCTTTTTAGAAAACCTTTTAAATTTTTCTTGGTACTTTTGCTCATCAGATAAAAAGACTCCCATCTCTGAGCCGTCAGCTCCGTAACATTTAGTTCTGACTCAGGCAAGCGAGCCTTTGATAAAACGGATAACAACGCTTGTGCTGATTGCTCTTTTGAGGTTATTTCCCCCGAACAGCAACGTGCCAGAAGCATTTTACAAAGGCTCAGCCGTTCTTCAAGATAGTCATACCGATTTTTTACTTCAAAAAACTGTTTTGAAATATTTAGTATATTCATATATTCTTTGTATTTCACCTAATCAACTCCTTATCAGCGGACAATTTGTCCGGTAATAAAATACTCATTTTATGTAAATCCAAAATTCAACACTGCTGTCTGCAAGATGTGACTTAAGGTAGCCGAAAACCTCCATTTCGGGTAAACCACCTGTTCCCGTACCAAGAAGGGGGATTGCCGCTGTTTTAAGATGTAAATATTCAGCGAGTTTTATTATTTTAGGCACCAGTTTTTCTATGGTTTCAAATTTGGTTTTGCTTCCGGGAGTACGCATTGTCACGGCGTGGATAATAAAGAGTGTATTCATATTCGGTGCTTCTGTGAGAAAGGCACTTCCCGGAGGAAAGCCAAGCAGACTGTGACGTCTGCATAAGGATTTGGACAATCTCTCAACTGCACCCTTTGAAACATATTGAATACTCTCGGCTACGCCACTGTGCAGCTCCTTAATACATCTTTTTCCGCCCATAAAGCCAAAGCCGTTAGCCGCATTTACAACTATTTGTGCATTGCTTAACGCTATATCCTCTCCTTGTATAATTCTCCCAATCATATCTTATCAACCTCGTTTCTGTATTTATCTGCTGTATGAAATAAAAACCATCAGAAAAAAGAAAATGAATCAGTTTGCTTTGCGGCAACGCTTTCTCGGCGGCGAGTGACTGCGTTGCCGTGTATTGTGAAGCTTGATTTTTCGGTAATATAAGGTTAAGCTACATCTATACTTTAAGTATAATTTAATTCTATTCTTTTTTCTGTTGGTATAAAAGTGGGTACTATCATATGACCTGCAAAAAAATGGACTACCTCTTACTGTAAAAAATAAAAAATCTTTTATATCCGTCTTGACAAAAGCATAACTTTGATTTACACTTATAAATGAATTTGGATATGCCAATGTGCATATGGGAAGACCTTGTCGAAGTAGTGAGCGATGAGGTCTTTTCTTTTTGCGTCTGAATTTGTAAGAATATTTCAGAGCAATAACCTTATAATGGTTATCAGAAAAGCTGCCATCCTTCTTTTTTACTCTGTACTTTCTGATGAGCTTCATTGTAATAAGCTCCTTAACAGTCTGCACTACGGCTGTTCGCTTAATCCCTAAAGCGTTTGCTATGTCGTTAAAGCTGTTCCAGCTGCGTTTGTTTGAGGAATTTGCAGTCTTGCAGAAGAAAAGATACATTCTGAACTGAGCAGATGAAAGCTTATGCTTAAAAATCTGTCTGTCAACGAAGAAATAGTTATCGCTCAGAACCGGTAAAGTATAAACATATGTGCCGAGCTTGTGACAGTCGCTATAATACCGTCTAATTTCCTTTATATAGCCGTATAACGAAAGTTTAGCTATAGCAGATGAAACTGTCCTCTCGGAAGAAAAACCGCAAATACGGGCAATTACAGCCTGATTTACCTTGATGTACTTGTTTCCTTTATAAATTGATTTTGAACGCAAGGAATAAAAAGCAGCAAGCACCCTTATTTCACCTGCAGAAAGCTTTCCACCAAAAATATCGTTAGGCATTTTGAAAAGATTACACATTGTATTTCACCTCGCTTTTTTATATCAATAGGCTTTTTTAATCACTCTTTTCAGAGAAATTAAAAAAGCCTGTTGATTTCAACAGACTTAAAAATTTATTCTTGATTAGAAAATTCAAAACATATTTTAGCTGCTTTAGTATCGTACCTTAGAGCCGCATCAAAGGATTTACCGGATTTACTCTTGAAGCCTTTGATAGTTTTTGTTCTGTGCTGTCTGAGCAACATAATTATCTGTGTTGAAGTAAGCTTTTTACCGCATATTAGAAACGGCAGAGAAAACTTACAGCCGCTTTTGTATTGCGAGCAGTAATAGTTGCTATTGCCTTTCAAAATTGATCCTCCACAGATTGGACATTTTTCTCTTTCAATATTTGCTGACGATACATCGTCCTTTTCATTGAAAGCATACCATACCGTAGCATACGGGTTCTCCTCGTTAAATTTTTCTAAGCTTGTATAATCAGTTGTATAGTGATTTTTGTTATCTCTTGTGTTGTAACATATTACCATAACAAATGATCCTTTCTTTTTTTAGTTAATTTTTTATTTAACAGTGATAGCACAGGTTGCTGAGCAGCCGCCTGAACTTGCAGTGATATAAGTAATACCTACAGAGTGGGGAACAACTAATCCGTCTTTTACCGTTGCAACGGCGGCATTTGATGTAATCCAGTGAACTGTCTTAACATCTGCATCAGACGGAAACACTGTAGCGTAGAGGTTTAGGTTCTCGCCTATTGTCAGCGTTTTCGATTGACAATTAAGTGTTACTCTGCTAACCGGGACTTCCTTCTTTTCTGTATTGCTGCCGTAATCGTACTCAGGTACGCTTACAGTAACATAGCTGTAAGAGTAAGCTATGCTACCGTTTTCTTCATCGTATTTTGGAACATCGTCGTTTTCTCGAACATCATTATTCTGTTGAATATTGTTGTCCGGCGGAAGAACATTATTATCAGAATCATTTTCAAATTCCTTTTCTGTTTCACTTTCAGTGCTTGAGGTATCGGAATCATTATTAGGCGAAGAAACAGCTACTGTTGCAGTCACACTTCCATTTTCAAAAATCGTTGGAATTGTAGCCGGCGGCTTAATAGTCGCAGCTTGTGAGGAAGGCACTTCGTCCGGTGAAGCCGTTTCAGTTGTATCTATGGAAGCTGTAGGTTCTACATCAGCTGATTTATTGTTGTAAAACTTAATACATACAGCTACTACAACCACAATAGTTAAAACCACAACCGGAAGAAGAAATAAAGGATTGAATTTAAAGGTTTTTCTTTTCGCTTTATATTTCTTTACCTTTTGCTTTTTTTGTTTTACGGTCTTTACTTTTATATCTGCCCGATGAGCTGGCTGCGATACTCTGTTGCATAATTCCTCGGTAGGTTCACTACCATTTGAATCATAGTTCTTATTGATTTTAGTTAGCATTTCATCAATATCTTTGCTTGAAATTGCTCCTTTGACAACTGAAGCAGACGGGAAAAATCTGCTCTCGTCTGCTTCTGCTAATATTATGATTTTAATGTAACTGTATGTATTGCTTATTGTTTGAGTTATATGCGGCAATGAATTGTTATAATCAACTGCTGTATCAAAAATAACAACATTAGGTGTATAACGATTGCCAAGGTCAGTAATAAAGCTGTCTGATATTTTATTGACTATACCAATCACTTTGGTATTATGCACCTGATTGATTATGTCGGCATAGGCTCTGCCGTTTACTTTGTCGGCAACAATTAATACATTCATTATGTATCACTTTCCTTTTTGTCTGTCATCTTAGTTGAGAAAAGCTTATAAACAGCAGTATTTGTATCAATCTGATTTTCAAACGGAATGATTTGCTTGCCAACCTTAATAAGTCCCTTGCCCGGTTCATCAATATCAAGATAAGCCGCTTGCTTTTCTGACAGCTTAAACATTTCTTTGATGCGAGCTAAATCCGTTTCGTTCTGAGCAAGCATAATGCAGAAGTTACTGTTCTGAAGCATTTTTGTAGCTTGGGGACTTTCCATAATCTCAGTCATATTCTGCGTGTAACCGGAGGCTATACCGCCGTATTTTCTGATTCTCTTATAAACACTCTCAAAGAAATCGCCGGAACGGAATACCCCTTTTGTATCCCTGAAGAAGATAGAAAACTCATCGGTTGTAAACCAAGTACGTATTCCACGCTTGCGGTTTTCAATTACTCGCTGCCAGATGCTCTCAAGAATTACAAGAGAGCCAATGTCAGACAGCTGCTTGCCCATTTCCTGCACATCGTAAATGATAACACGCTTGTTCAAATCAACATTTGTGTTATGCGCAAAAATATTGAAATTACCTTTAACATAAAGCTCAAGCTTAAGAGCCATATCCTTTGCCTCTTTTTCAGGCTGATTACTTAAAACATCATAAAATAATCTAAGATTTGGAATATATCGCTTGTCGCCGTTTGTCTTAATAAAATCTTGATATACATAGTTTACACACCTGTCAAGAACAGTTTTTTCATTTGCAGACAGCTCTGCACCTTTAACACACTCACAAAATGTCATTATGAAGTCGGTCTTTAGGGCAATAGCCGACTGCCCTTCGTCGTTATACGAAATATCAGTATCAAAAAGATTAATATGAGTATCGGTATCAGGAGATATTTTTATTACCTGAGCGTCAAACTCGTTGTTCTTGGTTATAGCCATATACTCTCGTTCAGGGTCGAGGAAGATAAACTCATCATCTGAATATTTTAGTACAGCGTTAAGAAACTCAAGCTTACCGCTCATTGACTTGCCTGCCCCTGATGTACCTACAACAAAACCGTTAGCATTCAGTCCGTCACTGCGATTTATGATGATAGGCATATGTGTTATCTGATTTGTGCCGTAGCATATGCCGGATTGAATTATGCTGTTTTTATAGGTATATGGAATAAAGTTTGCAACTTCGTCTGTAGGAATAAAAAACTGCTGCCCGAGCAGTTCGCCGTCATCAGACAAGGCAGGGGCTGCAAAAGGTAAAATACATTGCATTCCCTTTTCCTGCAGAGTAGTGCCTGTCAGGACATCAAGCGTAACCTGATGCCGACGGGCAGTCTGCTTTATATAATCTCTGAGATTTGTAAGCTCCTCAAGGCTGTCAGCGGCGATATAAATATAAAGGGCAAACTGAAATAAATCACAGTCTGTAGAAGATAGCTTTTTTTCAAGAGCTATAAGTTCATCTTTCCTACGCTGTAATGACCACGGAATGAAGCTGCTGCCACCGCTTGCACCACTTCTCTTGTAGTTAATTTCAAGTCTGCGGTCAATACTGCCCTGCAGGTCATTCATCTGATTTTTGAGAATATCAAGGCTTGTATCCTTGTCAATTCTTGTAAAATGCTTGCTGACAATTACCTTTGAGGAATTATCAAGTAAATCAATGATAAACTCATCATCACAGGTTCTTGAAAAGTTTTTCGCAAACATAATGCAGGAATAATCAAGACCGACCTCGTTGTATTTTGAGCAAAACTTGAACGAGGACGGGGCAAGATAGTCCTTGAGATTGATGTCGGCATTGAAATACGATGTCGGCAAAAGAAATTTTTCGGGGTGTGAAAAGTGATACACACGGTGAACAACCTCAAAGCTCTGTTCCGGACTGAGCAGCTCTGTTTTAATATTAATTTCAGCGAACTGTGCCGCAATCTCATTATAGTGTTTAAATAAAACATTGATGTTATCAAGCTTTACAACCGGAGTGAATGAGATTGCGCCGATTATCTGTTGTTCGCAAGAGCTGTTTTCGGCTTTAGCTATAATTGACTTCTGCTTCTCAACAAAACTGTCATAAATAGGCTTAGCACAGGCTCCGTTGTAAGCCGGTATAAGAGCATTGACGTAATCGTTAGTGTCAATGTCTGTGTTAATGATGAATTCCTGATACTTCATTTCAGAAGGTAAGCAGTTAAGCAGCTTCTGATACCTCTTGTATATTCCGTCACGCTCCTTCTCACGATAAACCTTGTAATCAAGGTTAGGAATGTGAAAAAGCAAGGAATACGAATTACCTATACGGAATATGCCGTTCTCATATACCTCATCAAAAGGGATTGTATCCTGAGCCGTCTTTTTAACCTTTTTGGATTGACTTTTTCTTTTCTGAGGGCTACCGTTTTCCTGCTCTACATAAATTTTACCTGTCGGTTTCGTTTTCTTCATAATATAAAGCTCCTTTACTCTGATACGGTCTGAAAATCGGGCCCTTCATCGATATAAAAAACCATTTGACCATATTCATTCCATTTATTCTCACAATACTCAAGCCGACGGTGACAACGATTTCAACGAAAACAAGAAACATCGTAATGCCTGTAGCTATTTTCAGTATGAACAACAATACTACAAGTGTAGCAACCGAAATAACAGCGCCGACGGCCATTGCAATTAGCTGCTTAATTGAAAGACCAAACCATTTTGCGTTAGGCTTAACAGTCTGTTGCTTTGTAATCTGTACTTTTCGCATTTTCTACCTCCTATACGGTTATACGGCAACTAAATCTGTTAATACTTTTGGCGGCTTTCGTATAATATGGCAAACGGCTAAAAGAATTAAACTGATAGCAAAATTTTTACCAAAAACTAAAAAACCCTGCGTTGTATTTGCAGATGAAATGCTGTCACTTATCCAAATTGTTCCAACAGCATACACAACAGCAACAAAGAAAAGATAGCAGCAGGTTGAAATAAAGGAAGCCATAAATTTTTTGAAATACTGCTTTGTTCCATCGCCTACGAGCGTTGCGAAAAAAATGGGAGATACAGTGACAAGCGCAGTCATTTCAAAGCCTCTTGAAATAATTCGTATTATCACACTTATCATACAAAAGATTACTGCAGCCATAAGGAGCAACTCAGGTATGAAATACACAAAAGAACAATACACATTTATAAGAGCACCAATTCCACCAAAAAGGTCATTATTAACAAATGGAACCGGAGGTGAACTTTGCGCTGCAAACATATACGGACCATTTACAAATGAATTAATTATTTGCGCTGTAAGAGAATTGATGATATTAATTATATAAATACAAATATTAATTGATAAATCAATCCATATCTTCACAAGAATAACTCCTGCAAATATTTTAATTTGCCCTTTTGTTTCCATAAGTTCAAACTGTAAGGCAGAGCGTGATACATTTATGCCAAATAAGGCTACAGCAAGGAAATATGCAAATGTTTTTATAACCGGACTGACTGCATCCGCAATGCTTTTGATATTATCGGCAGTCCAGGAAACTCCAAATAGCGAAGACGTTGTAGAAGAACCGGTGCCGACTGTTTTAATTAATACTCCAAGCTGTTCCCATAGACTTGTAAAAATATCATATCCATTCTTATACGCAATGGAAACAACATCATTAGCGTTAAATTTTGCCGAACGATATGACGAATTAATATTTGAAACCAGTTCTATCAGCTGTGTGTTTTTATCAGAAATATTAGAAATCATATTCTGATAAGCCTCTGTTGTAACTTTCTCACCGTTTATAACCGGAATATTACTGCCACTACCACATATCTCAGATACATCCACTATTATTCTTCCGATATCTGCATTAAGTTCATTCCATTGACTACCATAGTTTACTGCTAGAGCACCGTCAGAATAATCGTGAATATATTCAAGCTGATGTATTATATTTTTATCTTCATCTGTTTCGACAATATATCGATTAAATGCTTCATATATGCTTTCACAATCAGTATAACATCTTTGTCGAACTACAGACCATCCATCTTTATCAATATGTTGGTGAAAATAGCTGCCATCAATCTGACTGACAACAAGCGCCCAAGAGTTGGTTCTTGCAAAAACCGAAATGCTTGATATAGAAAGCAACACCATAACAACAAGAGAAATGCTTATTATCTTTCTCTTTGTTTGTTTTGCTTTTTTCATTGTAGATAAATTTTTCAAAAAATCACCTCCGTTGTGGCTGTGAAAATTCCCAGCCACAAGAATTAAGTTATCAGAACAAAAGTGCTCTGATAGCTATACAACCTGCAGCGCAGACCACACCTGCAATTACGGCGGTAAGACCTGCGTTAAAGCCACGCTTGTCCTCGTTTGCCTGACCTTCTGCCATTGCTTTAAATCCCGGAATACAAGCACAAGCAGCAATCAGTATTGCGACTGCCCAGAAAATGATGTCAAGTAAGGAATCGTAGCTGCTTGTATCAACGCCTGCGGGAGCACCTGAACCATCATCTGCCGCAAATGCGGTAAGGTTAAGAGCAAACGTATTGATTGCAACAGTAGCTGCTGTTATCGCCCTTTTTATTTTTTTGCTTGCTTTGTCATTGATTTTCATAATTGAAAACCCCTTTCTAAAATAAAATAAGCGGACAAATTGTCCGGTTTGGTATATAAAAAAGAGAGCAAAACGCTCTCTCTTTTAGAATTATTTATAGAGTTTTGAGCTTTCTAAGTTCTTACCGACCTTGTTTATTAGCTCAAGACCCTTTTTACTGAGTTCAACTGTTGCCGTTACAGCTACGGAAACACCGCCGGTCACAGCTGCAGTTCCTGCATTGACGGCAGTCTTTGTGGTTCTAGCTGCAGCCTCTGTGCCTTTCTGAGCTGCTTCGGCTGCCTTTTTCGCAGTATCGGCAGTCTTCTGAGCTTTGTTCAGCTTATCCGCAATGTTTTGCATATTGTCGGGAGTGACCTTTGTAATATTAAGTTTTGGCTTAATTCCCTGTTTATCCTGAATTGCAAAATAATTCTTAAGCTTGTCGGTAGCAGTTGCGCTGCCGTTTTCATCAACGCAGATAAACCCGTATTTTTCGAGTGTTTCAAAAAGCTTTTTCATAACAGGATTTGTGTTGAATGAATTAACATTGAGCTTGTCAACATAACGAAAAATATTCACATCATCCTTAGTCCCTGTAAATTCAACTACGGCTGAGTTTTTATGCTGTTCATTATATACGGTGTTTCTCAAATTTTTTTCAAACTGCTTTTTGAAATTTTCGGAGTTTATAAGCTCTTTGCCTTTGTCCGTAAGTTTATAGACTACATCTTTTTCAGACTTTGACCATACACGCTCAAGCAAGCCATCGTTCACTGCATTGTTATATGTATCTATAACATTATTTCTTAACTTTTCATCTTTTTCGCAAAGCTGAGATATAACCTTTTCGGATATTTTACCTGAATCAGCATAGGCAATATCGGTAAACTGACCGGTAAACTTTATCCTGTCAATAAGCTCGTCTGTACTCTGCGCAGGAGTTTTTTTACTGCTATAGTTTCTGCTATTTCCGTACATTATTTTATGTACCGCAATGCTTGACGCTTGCTGAAGTATGTTTTTAGCAGTCTGCGTTGAAAACATAGTTTGAGCGGTATCTTCCACACTATTCATTAGCTTGCATCTCCTTTATTTTTTCTACAACAGGGCTTATATCATACATAAAATCATCCTCAGAATCTTCATCATAGAAATCCTGAACAGGCATAAGTTTCCCCCCATCAACACTGTCGCAATATTCTTCGTATTCTTCTTCTGAGGGTTCTTCTGTATCCGGAAGTTCAACCGGGATATTATTTCTCTCAAATTCAGCTTCAAGCTCAGCCTGCTCCTGCTCGTCTTGCAGTTCAATTTCTTTTTCATATTTCTTTAATTCGTCCTTTGCTTGTGCTGTGCGAGCATCATATAATTTATGATACTCAAGTAACCTTTGTGTCCAGACAGGCATATAGACAACTGAAATATCCGTGCAGTTATGCACATATTCCTTGAATTTTGAGCCGCATTCGGCAAAGCGTGGGTGAGAGGGAGTATCAAATTTCGGCAGGTAAAACGGATCTTCATATCCTACGAATACGATACAGCAACCGCCGTACTTACGGTTTTTGCCCTTTGGCTTAATTGCCTTTTTGATTTCGTTAGGGTATAACAGAGGTCTTTCAATATATGCCTCGGTATCCTGACCGCCGCCACCCTGATTCATTCCACGGTTAAAGCTTCTGCTGTCACCTCTGACTGTGATTTTATCAAGCTTTGCCGATACATACTCAAGCGTATCTTTGTCCTTTGAACCCAACAGAGTAAAAATATCACAGTTGCCAATAATAGCTTCATAGGTTTTTTCATATATAGCTTTAAGCTGTGAAAGACCTTGTAATACTATGCAAATTCTTATGTTGTAGCTTCTTACAACAGAAAGAATTTCATTAAACGAAGGCACTTCACCAATATTTGCAAATTCGTCCATTTCGCAGCTCACAAGCAACGGTAAACAGCCGTGATATTTAGTATCGGCAATATACATCAGTCTTTCAAAAAGCTGTGTATAGAAAATATTACTGATGGCTTTGTAGGTGTTTCTTGCAGCAGGAATAATCAAGAAGATTACAGTGCGTTCAACACCTACCATATCAAAGCTCATTTCATCCGTTGATGTGATTGCATCCAGGTCTGTTGTTGCAAACAGTGTCAGACGGTTAGATAAAACCTCAAGCACGGATGCCATTGTTTCCTGCGGCAATCCCTGAAAACCTGTCCAGCTTATCGTTGCAAAATCATTTGGATATTTTGCAGCGTGTTTGTTCATACTCCTTGCAAGCTCACAGGACATATCAATTTGATTATCTGAATATGCTACACTGTTTACAAGTCTTACTACTCTGCCAAAAGATTTTATCTCGATATCGTCCTTGAAAAGATACAGCATAATCATTGATAGGATTTTCTGTGCGTCACCGCTCCAGAAGTCCTCTTTTTCACCCTCGCCCTTTGTGTTTTTCATAAACAAATCTGAAAGCGAGAATACATCTTGCTCTGACTTCAGATAAACAAAAGGATTGTATGAATTACTGTAATGCAAATCCTTAAGGTTAAGAACTCTGACCTTATAGCCGTTTGCAATCAGGGTTCTTGACAGGTCACGGTACAGCTCTCCCTTAGGGTCTGTTACTACATAACTGCCAAGCATTTGCATAATATGAGGTTTAATTCCTCGAAAGGTTTTGCCTGCACCTGAACCACCTATCATTATTTCATTAAGATTTGCAGTTTTTGAGCCGTCAATCGGCACATAGAAGTCCTTTGCAACAGGAATCGCATTGTCGGGATTTTTAAATTCCTCAATAAGGCTGTCATCTGCCCATTGTGCCGAGCCGTGTTCCATTCCCTTAAAATCGTTTCTGTTTCTTGAACTCATAAAGACATACAGCAAAAGAGCTGCTACAAGATACAGCCACCATAAAGACAGGTGTATTTTCAAAATTTCCTTTACTCTCTCAATGGTAAATGAAATAGTAAAATCAAATGAAAACATATGGCTGATTGCTATAAGGTATTGAGCAAATTCCATTTCCTCAAGCTTTATATCGTTTTCATATGAGTAGTTGAGAACCGAAAAAATTCCCAATGAAACCAACAGAAAAAATATAATGAAAATTATACTCAGCATAATAATCATAGGCTTTTTACTGCGGTTTCGTCCTCGCAGAATATTTTGACTCGGTTGAGCCATATTAACCATCTCCCTTTTTAAAATAAGGGTGAGCATAAAACCCACCCTTATGAATTAACCTATGATTTTTGATGCGGAAACAGGCTGTTTGTTAAGAGCCTGAGTTACTCTGTCAATATCTGTTGTCTTGAATTTAATGAGATTTTCACCCGATGTTGTCTTTGCAAGCTGAAATTCAATACCTGCCGATTTTAATTGTCTAACGCTCTCGTCATTAGCTTTTCTGTATGAATAGTCTGTGCTGTACTCGTTGATATAAGCTTTATTGAGAAGTTGAAAAGCACTTTTGGATTTTGGAACAACAATAGAACGGTATTCGCCTGTTGACGAAAGATAAGCCGGCATATTGATTGTTAAATTACCGCTTTCGGTGTTTCGCAACTTTACATTGTGAACAACAAAAGAAGAAACAATTAAATCGGCCCTTGAGAGAAAATTATTACCTGAATTGTACTTAGAACAATTTACAACCTTTATCTGAGGACTATATTTTTTATTTTGAGTTGCATTGTCTATGTATGTAAATTCTCCTGTTTCGTACATATCAATCAGTTTTTCACTAAGCGCCTGCCTGACATCACTGCTGAACGGATGTGCTACATCAATATATGTACCGTCCGTTGTACGTTTTGCAGGCATTCTGATATACAGACCGTTTCCGTTTTTTCTTTCTCTGAGGGCAATGCCGTTGATTGTTATAGTATCGTCAACGGTTACGTTTGCGATAGCAACGGTATCTCTTTGCGGAGGCTCAAGAGGGGTTATTATTATCTGCGACAACGTGTTTGGTGGCTGTACAGGTAAGTTATCTGTGTTCATTTAATCACCTCGATTATGACATAGGCATTGAGTGCTTAATTACCGGGCGAACGATTGTCAATACCTCATCTTTATTTGCTTCATTGCATTTAAGAACATAGTGGTCATCAGACCTGCGTGTGTTGTTAATATACTCATCACGCTTTGACCTGAGTAAACGCTGATACTCTTCCTCATTAAGCTTAAGGTAAACATCTGAGGGCTTATTATAATTAGTATCAATATAATCACATCTGCCGTCACCGTCAGTATCTCTGTTACGGAGCTTTTCGATTGCTCCGACTGATTTGCGAGCATTTTCTATGGGTATATCCTGATAAATAACTTTCTTATTGCCTTTCATAGCTTGTTACCTCACATTTTCATATTATTGTTATGACTGTTGATAAGCTTCATAACATTATTTTTTTCGTCTGCCGGGAATTTACAAATGAATTTGCCCTTATCGTCTGACGGAGAAAAGTCCTTGTATCCTGCAGAAGAAAGAATATCCTTTTGCTTTTCATCGACCTTGATAAACTTTGAATCGAGCTTAGCAGTCAGTGACTCGGCAAGTGAGCCGAGCTTATCACAGCGTTTTGATAAACCTGAAAAGCCGTTTTCGATTGAGTGAAGCAAGCCTCTATCATTTTCTAAATGCTTAGGCGCATTTGTGACATCTTTACCGGCTAGGACAGCTACAGCATTGGCAGCCGAGTGCCTTACTCCGCTCATCTCATTAGAAAAAAGAGCTGTTCTCTCTGAGCTGTATTTAAAAGTATCAGCTGCCGAACGACTGAGTTTTGCCCCTTCACGGAGAAGCGCATCAACCTTGCAGGCTCTTAATGCAGACTTAAAAGCATTACTTCCCTTGAGTTTAAAATCCATAATGAGAGATTTTGCGATACTACTGCATTTTTTGGAATAGACTTTCAGGCTTGAAAGCTTAACTCTGCTCTCCCTAATCATATTGGTTTCTGCAGCCTTTACCTTTTTATCCTGCAGCCCCTCAACGCTCTTATTCATAGCCTCAATCTGTTTTTCAAGAGCTGCAATTTGTACCTGAAGCTCAGCTAAATATTTTTCAAGGTTTGCAATGCTCTGACCTTCCTTTTGCATATTCTGAGATTTAGCAAGCTTGATAAGCCCTGCAAGCTCAGGAAGGATTACTTCTTTTTCGTTTATTGCTGTATTCATACCGTTCCATCCTTTCAGATTTTTAGATTGTTATTGTTGCTGATTAATTTTTGAACCTTATCTTTTTCGTTTGCAGAAAATTTGCAAATAAACTTATCCTTCTCGTCTGCCGGTGAAAAGTCATTGAATCCGGCAGAAGAAAGAACGTCTTTTTGCTTTTCATTAACCTTTGCATAATAATACTCGTCATCATCAGAATTTGAATTCTCATCGCCGGACAAATTGTCCATTTCAAGAATACTGTTAAGCTCTTTCAGTCGAGCAAGCTTAGAGTTTAGCTCATCTTCTTTGTCAAATGACTTATTAACCTCTTCCTGCGCTGCCTTTAAGTCATTTTCAATATTTACAAGTTCATTCTGTGCTGTCTGTAATTTATCAGGCAGACTCTTAAGAACGTTGTCAATTCTTGTTATATTACCGAAAGTATCCTGACCAAGCTCTACATCGTAATGTGTTTTGCCGTTGAGCGTTAAAATATAATTGTTTGAATGGTATGAGTCAAAGCGTAAGTCAAGAATAAATCCCTTGTATTCGCCTATTCTCACCTTTTCAGAACCAACGCTTTTGTCGCAGGAAAAAAGCAGCTGTTGCCCTGCTTCTTTTTTATCTGTATATGTAATGCCCTTGAGCTTAAGTGAAAAGTTTTCGTCATTAATATGGCTTTCTGCAAGCATAATATCATCTTGAATTTTTTTAATATTCTGCTTAGCCCCTTCGACTTTGACCGGATACTGTGTAGCTAACTTGTCCTCAAGCTCATATTTTACAGATAAAAAATTTGATTTTAGCAGCTTGAGCTTTGCAACCTCGACATCCAAGTCCATTTTCTCCTTAATAAGCGGATTGCCGCTTGCAAGAGCCTTTATTTCAGAGTATGACAGAGCAGTTTCGTCTATATCTTCTGCAGAACGGACAGGAGATTTACTTGTCATTATCTGACTGATAAATTTCTGCTTATTTTCTACAAGCTGGTACAGGTATGCGTCAAAGGTGTTTTCTGTTACATAACTGAAAATTTGCACTACAGGATTTTTGTTGCCCTGGCGAACAATTCTGCCTTCTCGCTGTTGCAGGTCAGCAGGTCGCCACGGGCAATCAAGATGGTGTAATGCGATGAGCTTATCCTGACAGTTAGTGCCTGCGCCCATTTTGCTTGTTGAGCCGAGGACTACACGAATATCACCATTTCTGACTTTGCTGAACATATCCTGCTTTTGAATGTTAGTTTTAGCGTCGTGAATGAATGATATTTCATTTTCGGGAATACCTTTTTCGATAAGCTTATTCTTTAAATCATCGTAAACATTAAAACCGCCTGAGCCGTTTGGAGTTGAAATATCGCAGAAAACCATCTGTGCAAGCCTGTCGGCTTTTGTCTTATCCCACAGAGAAAAAATATTATCTGCACAGGCATTGAGCTTGCTGTTTTCATCATCGGGAAGCATTGGGTTAATCAGCCTTTGGTCAAGAGCCAATTTTCTGCCGTCATTTGTAATTTTCAGCATATTATCCGTTGATGGGTCAACCTGATTTGAACGGACTCTTTCTGCTCTGTCTGCAAGGCTCTCAAGGATTTGCTGTTGCTGTTCTGATGGCTTTGTAAGAATATTATGTCGCTCAACATCAGGAACATCTAAATTCAGAACATCAGCAGTTTTTATATCGGCAATCTCTCTAAAGGTACTCATAAGCTCAGGCAAATTGAAAAACTTTGCAAAGCGTGTTTTCGCTCTGTAGCCGTTTCCTTCAGGCGAAAGCTCAAGAGCTGTAACTGTTTCACCGTAGGTGCTTGCCCACGCATCGAAATTTTCAAGATTCTGTTCGAGAAGCTTATTGTATTGCAAATATCTCTGCATTGTGTAAAGCTCTGTCATTGAGTTGCTTATCGGAGTACCTGTTGCAAAGATAACACCCTTACCCTCTGTTATTTCATCAAGGTATCGGCATTTCATAAAAAGGTCTGAGCTTTTTTGAGCCTCACTCTGACCTATTCCTGCAACATTCCTCATTTTTGTATATAAGAACAGATTCTTATAATAGTGCGCTTCATCAACAAAGAGCCTGTCAACTCCAAGCTCCTCAAAGGTGACTACATCATCCTTTCTTGATTGGTCATTGAGCTTTTCTAAACGGTTTTCAAGAGTTTTTTGAGTTTTTGCAAGCTGCTTAATCGTAAAGTTTTCGGCATTATTGTTCTTTGCGTCAGCTATGCTGTTAATTATCTCATCAATTTGCATTTCAATGATTTGTCGCTGCCGTTCGATGCTCATAGGTATTTTCTCAAATTGCGAATGACCGATAATGACGGCATCGTAATCTCCTGTCGCTATTCGGCTGCAAAACCGTTTACGGTTTTGTTTTTCAAAATCTTTTTTCGTAGCAACCAAAATGTTTGCAGCTGGATAAAGCTGTAAAAATTCTATTCCGAACTGTTCAGTTATGTGATTTGGCACTACGAAAAGGGATTTATTACACAATCCTAAACGTTTGCTTTCCATAGCTATTGCAACCATTTCAAATGTCTTGCCTGCACCAACAGTGTGAGCAAGAAGCGTATTACCGCCGTAAACTGCGTGTGCAACTGCATTAAGCTGATGTTCTCTCAGCTTTATTTCACTGCTCATACCCTCCAGAACAAGAAAAGTGCCGTCATACTCTCGGGGTCGAATTGAATTGAATTTTTCGTTATAAATCCGGCAGAGTCTGTTCCTTCGACCCTTGTCAGCAAATACCCAACCTGCAAAGCGATTTTTAATCATTTCCTGCTTGCTCTGAGCTATTGCCGTTTCTTTTTTGTTTAGAATACGCTTTTCCCTATCGTTCTCATAAATTGTGTCGAAAATTTTTACATCTCGCAAATTCAGAGTATCTTCAATAATTTTATATGCGTTTATTCTATCTGTACCGTAAGTCTTTACTGCATTTACAGATTTATCAAGACTTTTACTGCTGATTCTCCATTCTGAGTTGTATTTTGAATATGAAACATTAATTGAATCTCTCTGATAATACGGAGTTGAAAGTGTATCAAAAATAAAATCTCTGACCACATCGGTCGGCAGCCAAGTAGCTCCAAGACGAACATCAATTTCAGCTGCAGTCAGGTCTGCAGGCTGAACCTTTTTCAATGCAGTAATATTGCTGTCGTATTTATCCGGATTGTCATAGCTGTAGGATAACGCTTCTCTGAGCTTTTCTCTTACATTCCCTGATAAATATTCGTCTGCCGTCTGATATTTATCAGTGCCGGGAACATTGAAGATTGCCCCTTCAAGCTCACTTATTATTTCAGCAGCAGGTTTATTGTATATTTTGCTCATATACTCTAAATCAACTTTTGCTTTTTCAGCAATAGACACTGCAAGCGCATCAGCCGCCGTATCTACACTACTTACAGCCTTGTGAGGTTTAATAGTACGCTTGGAAAATATATCAGCCTTGCCTTGGTAATTCTTTTCACTATCGAATTTTTCAAGAGAAGCGATAAGCTGAATTGCACTGTCCTCTTTAAATGCGTTGATATTAGCCTTTGAATTAATATAACCGTACTTTTCAATAAAATTGTCATATATACGATTGAGCTTATGCTGAGAATTTTTTATAACATCATCCGGCATATCCTCGAGCTGATTTTTTAAAACTTCTCTTACTGCATCTCTGACTTGTATTAACCCCTTAACTCTTACTTCTGCAGTTTTGTTGAAGTTTGATTTAGTCATTATGCTGTTGTTACGATAATAAATATCTCCGTCAACAACAGTATATGAGAAGTTACGCACACCGGGTATTGCAGAAATGGTTAATTGTTCATTATCCGTTGCACCGTCAAGCTCTGTTTCAATTTCCTGCGCTTTGTATTCGCCGTTGATATTAGCTATAGCTTCATTCAGCAAGTCCTCAAGATTTGCATCGTCATAAGCAATGCATTCAGGTTTTAAGCCGTGCGGACCCGAAACCTCTTTCATTTCACCGAGCACCATTTCCGGGTGTTGAGTAAAATAACTGTTCATTACAATGCCGCTATCATCCTTGTCAAGATGAACCCATTCAGGCTCAATATCAACCATTCTTTCACGCTTTTTCAGTATCAGAATATCAGAGGTTACCTCTGTTCCTGCTGTTCTTGAAAAGGTGTTGTTAGGCAGCCTTATTGCTCCAAGCAGTTCAGCCCTCTGAGCTATGTACTTTCGCACCTTGCTTGATTTTTTATCCATAGTTCCCTTTGATGTCACAAAAGCAACTATGCCGCCGGGTCTGACTTTATCAAGCGTTTTGGCGAAGAAGTAATCGTGAATAAGAAAATTTTGCTTATCGTACTTTTTGTCAAGCACTTTAATTTGAGCGAAAGGAACATTACCTACAGCAACATCAAAAAAATTATCGGGTAAGTTTGTGGTTTCATAGCCTTGTATGGCAATATTTGCTTTCGGATAAAGCTTTGAAGCTATATTTCCTGATATTTCATCAAGCTCTACTCCGTAAAATTTACTGTCTGACATATCCTGAGGTATTAAACCCATAAAATTGCCTACGCCGCAGGATGGCTCAAGAATATTGCCTTCTTTAAAGCCTAAGTTGTTAAGTATTTTATAAATTGCTCTGATTACTGCAGGCGGAGTATAAAAAGAGGTGAGTGTGCTTGCCTGAGCTGCTCTGTATTCTTCACCAGAAAGCAGAGCTTTCAATTCTCTGTTGTTTTCGTCATTAAAGTAGCTGTCAAGACCACCCCAGCCTACATATTTAGCAAGTATTTCCTGTTCATTCGGTGTTGCATTTCTTTTTTTCTGCTGCAACTGCTTGAGTGTTTTTATTGCATTGATATTATTTGCATAACGTTCAGTCCTTGTGCCATCGGCAAAGGTATCATCGGTGATAACATAATTATTACCCTCAGAAGAAAGAAAAATATTTTCTTTTTCTGTTGGTCTTGAACCGGACAAATTGTCAGATTTTAAAACCTCAGTGGCAAACTCTTTACCGTAGATAGGCGTAAGCAGAGAAGGCTCATCGTTTATGGCTTGTTCCAGTAAAGGAATAATATCCTTGTATTCAGGATTTTGACTGAGAAAATCAATAACACCGCCGTCACCGTCACCTATATCCTGTCTTTCGGTATATTTAGTGCCATCGGGCATATTCAATGTAAATTTAACTTTAGCATAGCCTTGATGTACTCCGTCAATTTCGCCGCTTTCATAAGCCTGATACATTGCCTCCACATCGTTGCCATATATATCAATTTCTTTTTGCCTTAATTTAACCCATTCGTTATCGGAGAATTTCATTATGCGGTCAAAATCAGCGACAGAGTAGGTTTTACCGTCCTCAAAAGCAGGATGTTCGCTCCATTCGCAGGTAATTGTCGGATGGACAATTTCTGCTTGAATGTTAGCAGCTTGCTGCATTTTTTCAAAATCTTCAGGAGTCATACTTCCGTCATAAACAAACGGCTCTATTTTATCATCGGCACCTTTACTAAACTTATCAGAAAAAGGTAAGTTGTTTCGCTTTGCAACTTTTCGTGCTTGGTTACGCAACCTCGTTCTTTCTGCTATATCTTCCGGCTCAACGGTTACTATTTTATGACCGTTTTCAACAAGAAATTGTTCGTTATCTTCAAGATAAGAGGACGGAAATCCGACCATTGGTATCTTTTCTCCGTTAATTGTTCGTGACATAAGCGTTAAATTCAGTGCCTCAGCTGTTTCTTGAGCTTTCTCACCTAAAACCTCGTAAAAGTCACCAATACGGAACAGTACTATTGCATAAGGATTTTCTGATTGTATCTCTGAATAAGAGTCATAATATTCTTTTTGGTTAAAGTTGGTATCGCTTGATAACGCAATATTTGTAAGCTGATTTTTTACATCATCAGTAAGCCCCTCTGCAAAGTGATTATTACTGTTGTATTTGTCGAGTGAATCTCGAAAAAATTCGCTGTCAACATCTACGGCAGTTTGTCTTCCTACTGAAACAATATAGTCAAAAAACTCAGCTGTGTTATCGGAGTACCTTTTTGATGCCTCAATAATTTGTTCGTAGGATATGTCCGTAATAACAAGCTGACCACCTGAGTCTGCGTCCGGGTTGTAATACATATATGTAATTTGTTCGCTATCAGGATTGTAAAAAAATATATCTTTGTCAATAATTGTATTTGGTTCTATGCCGAACAAATGGTCGTTTAAAGTGTTTTCTGATATTTTCCTTTCAAACTCACCACGCATCATATCTTTGCTCAAAAGAGGAAAACGGTCATCGTAAAGGGATACTTTATTTTCCGTAATACCCGTGATTTTGTATTTATCAGCTCCGATATAGCATTTGTCACCGACTTTGTAATACGCCTGTCGGTTCTCATTGCTTATCTTTAATTTTTTATCATCAACGCTGCTATTGCCGGCTTTTTTTGCTTTATATTCGATATATCCTTTTTTTTCAGCTGCATTTAAATATCTGTCAGCTTTTATAAGGTCAGATATTATGACAGCAGCTTTTTTCCAGTTTATAATATATGATTTTTCATTCTTAAGGTTAGTTAATTCAATCCCTTTAGAATTAGAAAACATACTCAGATATGATACAGTCCGTGTTGCGGACGTTCCGCCAATGCCATATTCCTTGGATAAAAACTTTGCATTGTTGTCAAGCGACTCATTCTTTCTAAACTGCTCATAAATTCTGTACTTACCGTTACTAAACAAACTGCCCTCACTCAGCACAGAATTTATATCTTCCTGAGTAACAGAAAAAGCAGAGGAGTTATAAGTTTCCTCTGCTTTTTGATTATCCGTTATTCCATTTTTGGTTAAACGTATATTAACTCCCTGAATACTGTCTGACGAGCTTCCTCCTGAATGTTGGTTGCCATCTGAACGAATTTGAGCCAGTCTTTCTCCTTGAGTTCCTCGTTCACGCCCTGTTCCTTTTTCTTCTGCTCGATAAGAGTATCCATCATTTCCTGAGCCTGAGTCTGAATTCTGTCTAGGTGCGGTAACATCTCGCCTGTTATCATCATCATCTCGTACTCTACCGGGTCGTTCTCCTTGAGATACCTTTCCCTCTCTATTCCCCAAGAGTTCAGCTCCAACTCCGGAAGCTTCAGATCCGGATACCAAATCTCGTCCTCGCCCAGAATATAGTCTATTCCGTTGACTGTTTTTCTTTTCTCGTCCATAATTATTCTCCTTTTCTTTTTCTTTGAAAATAGTATATGATATAACACGCAAAACGGATTTTGCGGTATCCAATGTTGCCTGACCAAGAGCTACCGTAGTTCTTGTGCTGTCAAAATATATTACATCCTGAAAATCCTCAGCTTCAAATAATTTTGTTATATCAAATCCGCAGCGTGAGCAAATTACTGCCATTGCACTTTTTGCAATCATCTCGCAATAGATTTTCTTTGCTGTTGCTCCGAATTTTTCAAGAGAAGTTTTGCTATACTCATTTTGCAAATGCTTATAGTACTTATCAAGATTGGCTGTAGTGGATTTATTGATTGCTCCCGCAACCGCTGTTTCATAGTTTTGGCTGTTTAACTCGAATTCTGAGTTTAAAGCCGAAATGATACTGTTCTCATATTTTTTATCATATTCCCACATTGGCACAGATTTTGAGTTTTCTGTTTCTGTTGTTTGTGAAATATCAAAATAGTATTTCAGCTTTAATCTTTTTCCTTTGCCAAACTCTAAAGACGGAATGCCGATTTCGGATTTTTTTACTTTTCGTCCGAATTTTTTATTCCAATCCTTTAGCTGCAGTAATGCTGTCGCATTTGGATATGAAGTATTGACAAGTACAAGCTCTCTGAAATCCAACTTATAATTGTTGCAGGAAGTATGTAAAAACCTTATCCAATCTTCCGGAGTAGCTGTAATAAGTCTTGTTTCATTTTCAAACATACGATAATAGTTTTTGACTTTATCATCATACTCGATTGACATTAATATCCTCCTATCATTTTATTACTTTAAAGCGTAAAAGTCAAGCCTACTATGGACAAATATTATTAAAGTAATAAAGTCCATCGCACTTATAATTTAAGTTTGGTAGCATAATGAGTCCTCCTTTTATTATAATGTCAATTTTGTTTTTCAGCCTGCAAAGCTATTATTGCAGTGATACCTTCTTTCCCGGATAAAGTAATTTGTTTATATTGTTACTGCTGCTTTCAAGAAAAACGATATTATAGCTTCCGTTTTTCTTTTTGAAAACAGCATAATCAATATTTGTATTTTTAAGCAATTCATATTGCTTACTGTCAATAATTTTATAACAGAGCTTCTCTCCTGTTTCTTCAGACTGCCTTTTTAACCGTCTGTTAATTTGTGCATTTATCTGAACAAACGTAGGGGCGTTAGGTTCTGTTGATTTATTCGGATATAGTAAATTCAATATTCTGTTCTTATCATCTTCTGAAAAAACTATGTTAAATTTATCTTCGCCTTTTTGGAATTTTGCAAAACGAACACATCTGTAATTTAGCCTGTCAATTTGCTTTTGATTAACGATAAGATATTCTAATTTTTTCCCTGACCTTTTCAATGTAGAATATGTTTTTCTGTTTCTGATGGTATCGGCTTGAGTAATCAGAGAATCTGCATTTTCAAGTTCGAGAACATCAGCAATACGTTTCAGATTATGTTCTTTAACCGTAACCATTGCTGTACCGCTTACCATATCAATATTTGCATAACAGAGAATTCCTTCGTTGAAAAGTTTTGCAAGCTGAAAGCTGTATAGCTTTATCTGAGCTGTGTTGCCTATCGTCTGAGTAAGCTCCTTGTACGGAACATTTGAAATCCTTTTACGCATTCTTTTATAATCAGTTGTTTCTCTGACTTTGTATTTCAAACTTTGCTTGATTACATTTTTATGAACTGATTTTTTAGAATTTGAAAAAATATTTTTAAGCAGATTGATTGTAAATATAAATGGATTTTTGAAAAACAGCATACTCTCAAAAAACTTTATACCTGAAATTTTGATTTTGTCGGCGTAACGCTTTTCGTAACGCTCCCATATTTTTTGAGCTTCCTGCTCCATATTTTCAATAATCTTTTGAGGATTTTCTTCGTTGTAACTTTTTTTCTTAAAATTAATATTTTCAATTCCTAAAGCTGAATCAATATTTGCTTTAGTATATTTATTGCCGAATTGTTTTGCTAAGGTATCTGCCCTTATAGACTTCGCTTCACCGTTTTTTTGAAAAACGATATGAGCATTGCCGTACTTTATTTCATAATCATTGTTTTTGAAAAAATTTATAAACTGTTCTTTTGTCTTGCATATTTCAAGAGCCTTGTCAATGTCATTTACAAGATTGAATTTCCAACTCTTGCCTTGCACTGCTTTACGAAATGTTGCATCGTCAAGTCTGTCGGAATTCTTTTTCGGATTTTCAATTACATTTAAATCGTATTTATAGCACAGCTCATCAGACGCTCGTCTAATCATTTTAATTGTTTTAATATTGTCCAAAAATTTGTGACCGTCAACAGGAGAAACAGAGTTGATAATAAAATGATTATGAACGCACTTGCCGTCGGTGTGAGTTGCCATTACAACCTGCATATCCGGAAAACATTTTTGAACAAGCTCTCTACCGATTTTATTTGCTTGCTCAGGGGACACATTATCGTTGTTTGAAAAAGATTGGACTAAGTGATGAGAAATAATTTTGTTATTCTTATCATACATTTCTCTTGTCTGTTCAAAAAACTTTGTCGTTTCCCAATTCGTAAAGCTTGAGTTTGACAAATTGCAATAAGTCAAATCTTTTGTTGTCTTATCTTTTCGTGTAATGTAGTTAAGTGCATTAAATACGTGAGAATTGGAATACATTCTGTTTGAAACATCGTGTTTATCCTTGCTGATAGTTTTAATTACTGCCATTAAACTTCCTTCTTTGCAGAATACGAATTTATCCTGCTGTTAATGATTGCCAGAGCATTATTAATTTCCTCTACAACTTCATCGCTTAATTGATTTGTCTTATTTTCGTTTTTGTCTTTTGGTTCACAAATGAAAGATACGAACTCAGACATTTTTTGATAGCATTCGGATAAAATGTTTTTAACCTCGGAAAGTTGTCTTTCGGTAATGTACTTGTTTGTATTTGCTACAGCCGCAATTTGATTAAGATTGTTGCCGAGGTGCGAAAGCTGAAAAATTAATTCCGGAAAATTTTCACAAACTACAATTCGTTTTCTTCTCACGCACTTTAATACATATTCTGATATTGACATATCGTTAAGCGTAGCCTGATATGCAATATCAGCCTTTTCCGATTCCGACACTCGTATATAAATCCTATAGCTTTTTGCATTTCCTTTCATTTTGCACCTCCAAAATTGCGAATTTGCACCAAATCCGGATTTTCTTTTCTGCAGGGTTTTACATCATCATTTCGGCACGAAATGATGATGTGCCAGCACAGATTTTGTACGCACAAAATCCGATTTGTGCGTACAAATCGCTGGTCAGGTGAAGTCCCCTGAAACCCCTTAGTTTTTTGTTTACAAAAAACTAAATCGCTTACGCTCACCAACAGAAGAAGAAACTTTTTCTGTATAAGCTGAAATTTGCTTTTTAATCAAATTTCATTATTTGTGTTTTCTGACGGTTTCGTTTCCTCAGAATATTTTTCTAAAAATTCCTGAAAGTCATCTACGGATTTAATTCCGTAGTCTGACAAAACCGAGCAAAGCTCGTTATGTTTTTCTTTTTCAATCTGCTGTTCAAGCTTCTTTTTTTGCAGAGATAATTTTTTCATTTTAGTTTTGCATTTTTCAATTTCAGCTTTTGTATTTTCAATATCTGAAATTGTTTTTTCAAGTTTTTCGGATGTAGTTATTTTCATTTTATATACCTCCGTTTTGAATTATGAGTTAAGGTTATATATGTAATTCATATCGACCTTTTCATAAATCCCATCAACCCGACCGTTCCAACTGTACTGGTGAATGTCAACGAATGACGGAAGTTCATCGTATGAATTATTTGGTGCGGCAAGCCATATCAAATATTTTGAAGACAGCTCATCAGGATAGGCACTGTCCATAAGCATTGATTTTGCAGAGTACAATCCCGACTCAAAGCCATTATTTTTTATGCCATCACAAAAAGCAGAAATAATATCTGTCAGAGTCCTGCGTGGCAAAACTGCCATTCTGTACTCTTCAACATCATAAAAAACAGGCAAGTCAAATTGCTTGCCCCCTATTGTTTTCATACAGTTTTTTACTTCCGCTTTTGCAGCTTCAACAGATGTTGCATAGCTGTACCAATATGCGCCGACATTAAGACCTGCGGCTTTTGCTTGTCTGTAATATTCCTGAAATTTTTCATCTTCTTGATTATCGTCTTTGCCATATCCGGCACGAATTATAACGCCGCTAATGCCTGATTTTTTCACCCGGTCAAAATTTATATCACCGTTCCATTCTGAAATATCAATGCAGCGAGATTTTTCAACCTTGATTTTTACAGTCAGCGTTTCTTTGCATTGCTTAATTGTAATTGTCGTAGTACCAACTTTATTGGCTTTGATTTCTGCATTATGCTTATCAGTTGAAATGATTTTTGCAACTGAGCCGTCAGAGGTTGAGAAATTCATTTCATTTACATTGTTATTTGTATGAACAGAAATACTAAAGGTATCTCCGACGTTTTTACTGTATTCATTTGTCGTCACACTGATATGAGTATTATTTTCTATGCTGCTTTTGCTTATTTCGAATTGCAGGAACGATACATCATTTACATTGACTGCACCGTCACCGTTAAGGTCAAGATTACTGCTTGTATCATTTTCTGAAAGCCTTGTTTGTAAATATGTAACATCATTTATATTGACATCGTTGTCATTGTTAATATCATAGCTTGCGGCAAATGCAGATACGCTACAGCATAAAATGAAAGCGCTTACTATTATAGCTGTAATAATATTTTTAAATTTTTTCATTTTCTTTATTCCTTTTATTATTTAACCTCTCGTTAAGTTCTTTTTCATCGAAAAAGGCGTTCTGACCTAAAGCCCAAAATTCGTTGCCCGATGTTTTACATCTTACGCTAACTAAATCCTTTTCAATCAGTATAGCCGTAACAATGTCAGTGCAAATCAAAATCTCGCCGTCACCTAAATTATCTATGAGATAAACTCTATCTCCGATTTTGCATTTTTTTGCCATCTCAGTACCTCCTTTGTACTTTTTATGTTCGGTTTCCTCTCCGTATTTTTTAAAAGCATTGTATACAAAAAATAAATATAATATAATTAATGATATTAAGATGAATACAAGACAATTGTGTATCATATCTAAAAAATCGTTATTAGAGAGGAACAAATACATATGGAGAATTTTAATATTCAAACCTTAACACTCCTTGCCACTATTATAGGTGTTGCTTCAAATCTGTTATCTATCAGTCAGAATTTAAGAAAAAATGGCATTATATCTATGTTCAAGGGATTGTCCCTTTGTATATTGCCGGTTCTTTTTATTCAACAGATTATATTAATTACCAATAAGCTTATGCTATGCTATAACTTTTCTATATTGATATCGGAATTTTTATTTGTGTTAATTATAATAATTTTGAATAAGGTAGAAGAAAGAAAAACTACAGCGAAGGAAATAATGCTTCCTTTTGCGACCGTAGTTTCTACTTCATTATTTGAGTTTCAATCACTATACATTAGTATAATTATCAAAGATTATAGTGATAAGATGAACACTTTTATAACTAAACTAAGTGAATATAAAATATCAATAGAGATGTTTATATTCCTATCTGATAATTTAGGCTCTGCTGTTTTTACAATTATTGATGCCATTACCGTTTTTGTGCTGTCAATTACTTTTTTATACACATCTAAATATTTATTAGAACAGGAAAAAAGCCTTAATTGTTGTATTGATTTAGAACATTTTGATGATAAACACAAATATTATATATATCTTATAATATCATTTTTGTTGTCGAGTGGTTTTGTGAAAATTCTAATTCAATATGTACTAAATCTTTTTTAACAAGTTATAAAACCATTTAATCTTTTTAATAAACCATTTTGCAATTACTTTAAAAGGATAAAATGGAGTACCGGTATATACATAAATTACAAGCATAGGTAAGATAAGGAGTGCAGAGAAATAAACCAAGTCCCACCAGGTATGAGGGGCTTCTTTACCATCAGTCCCTTCATCGACCGTTGCAACAGTTGTTAATTCGTCGTTTTCCGCTCTCTCACCACGTACACAAAGTCGGTGAGTGTTGATTGAATACGGATAGCAGGTCACAAGTGTTACACAGTCCTTTCCGTTTTCAATTTTAAGCTTAGACGAATCGTCAGGGTCAACTACATTTATCTCACATACTTGATATGTAAGAGTTTTGTCTAACATATGAATTGTAAATTTATCTCCGATTTCCAAATCTTCTAAGTTATCAAAAAACACTTGATCAGGATAACCGGAATGAGCTGATATAACCGAGTGTGTGCTTTCGCCGCCAATGGGCAGAGAAGTATTTCTCAAATGTACGCAGCCTTTTTTTAGTTTTTCGTCATTTTCTTCCTCGCTGCCGCCGTGATAAATCGGTAAATTAACATTTATTTTTGGTATTTCAATCGAGCAGATAACATCATCAAAATTCAATATATCGGGGTAGGATGCCATTACTGCTTTGTAATCGTTTTCTTCTTCATCGGTCAATGAGCTTTTAGCAAGAAACTCATTGAAGGTTCGAGCCTTTTCAAGCTCGTTATTTATTTCATCGTTTGATAACGTTTGCGTGCTTTCGCTGTAGCTTTTGACTATAGCAGTATTATTTTTGCTGTTAATGTAATCCAGGATTGACGGATATATAACAAGGCTCAATCCCAAAATAGCAAATATTCCGAGTGTAATAAAAAATATTTTAGTTTTCATATTTTTAAATAGCAGAGCTGCCGAGGTTTATTCGGCAGCTCTTAATGTTAGATTATTTTGTTGTTTTAGCTGACTTTCTTCTGATGAGATATGCTGATGCCAATACAACTGTAAGTCCGATGAAAGCAAAGCCTGCAGTTCTGATAAAGCCTACATAGCCGCCTGTCTTTGGAAAGAATACAAGTGTATCTGTTACTGTGATATTTAAAACTCCTCTGTTTGGTGCGTTCTGTACCCAAGTGCCTTTGGTGAATACAGAATTGTATGTAACAGGAATTTCTGCAGTAATTACGCTGCCGTAAACACTGTAGCCTGCAGGAGCAGCTGTTTCTAAAATGTAGTAAGTGCCGCTTGCAAGCTTGAGTACTTCGCCGTCTGCGTTTTTAAAAGTAACATAACCGTTTATGTCTGATGTACCGGATCCAATTGCATTTGTCTTGCTTTCAGCGTCTGCAAGTGTTTTGTAAAGTTCAAATTTAGCGCCTCTGAGCGTGGTTCCTGCTTCATCCTGCTTAATTACGCCGATACCGTATGTGTAAACATCTACCTCATTGCCGTCTACGTGATCTACAGCTGAATCGTTTCCGTATTCAAGCTTTACGTCTTCGTTAGGGTTGCCCTCAGAACCTCTTACTGCGTAACTGTTAAGCTTTGCTGAGTAAGTTACAATTAAATATTTTGCCTCGGCTGCATAGAAGTCTGATTTTGCAAGATATGCAGGTGTAAGAGCAACATTGAAGGTTGTATGTTCACCTTCGGCTTCACTTGTGATGTTTATTTTGTAATCAGTATCTTTTTTGAGTGTAGCTAAAGCTTCTTTTTTACTGTCTGCAAGAGTTACAACAAAGGAATTTTTATCAAGAGTAAGACCTGCGCTCATATCATCATATACAGCGTATGTTTTGAGCTTAATCTGCTCTGAACCTGCGGTAGTATTTTCAAGTTTAAAATCTACTTTGTCGCCAAGGCTGACATCTGTATAGTTTTTGTTGTTCTTAGTGCTGTTGGTAATGCTCTTTTCAGTTATAACCGTTGTGTCTGCAACCTTTGCAGCAAGGTTAATTGAAGGATAGCTGTACACCCATTTACCGTTGTTGAAGTAGGGAAGGGCGATAATTGAATTTGTAACGCTTGTTACGTTTGCAGGATATTTAATGCATCTGATGTAGTAAATACCCTGGTCAAGGTTTGTGAAATTCTTGCTTGTACTTGTTGCTGTTGAAGCAAATGTACCCTGTGAAACAGCCGTTGCAGGCAAAGTCTTAACCTTATCAAGCTTGCTGAGAGCGTTCTGTGAGTCACCTGCGAGAATTTCTGCACTGATTTCAGGAACAAGTGAGATATACTCTGTCTTGTACGGATTAGCTTCTGTGCTTGTCAGGTTTGCTACCTTAAACATTTCAAATGTGTAGCCCGGCTTGTCGCACTTAACGCTGATAGATACCTTCTGATTTGTTTTCAGCACATCAACAGTGGCAGCTGAGGCTGTCGGGATTGCGGCAAAGAGTAATGTCAAGAGCATTACTGTTGCTAAGATTTTGCTTGTGATTGATTTTGTCATAAAAATTCCTCCTTGAATTTTCGGACAATTTGTCCGATTTTAATATATATAAAAAGGGTTCAGCTGACAATTACTGAACCTTTTTATCGTGATGTTTTTTCTTTTTCCCGATACCGATAGCACCGACTAAAATTGTAAGTGCTAAGACAGCGATACCGGTATTAACATATACGCTGCGGTTGTTGCCTGTACCGCCTGCTTTAGGAATGATTATCTTGTTATTTTCAACTGTTATTTCCAAATTAAGTTTTTTTACCGAATCAGGTGAAATAGTAAATTCAATCTTATTTGCGTATGGCATATTTCCTTTTGAATTTGTTTCAAGAAAATAGTAATCGCCCGGAAGAAGATCTTCGACTAAGAAGCCGCCCTCGCCGTCTGTAACGAGAGATGAAACAAGCTTTGCGTCATCTGCATTGGCAACTCTATATGTGCCGTTGCCGTTGTCAACAAGCTTTACAACGCCCTGTGAGTTGTAAAGCTTAAACTCTATACCCTCAAGCAGCTTGCCTTCACCGTCTGTCTTTGTAAGCTCAACACTGCCACGCTTGAGAGAATTGTAGAATTTTGCAACAACTGCCTTGCCGTCCTCGAGGGTAACGGTCTTAGCCACAGGCTTATTGTATTTTGACGGGAAATAATATGTGCCGTTGGCATTTTTAAATCCAAGCTCATCAACTGTGTATTTTATTTTTTTGTTGCTTGAATTGTACACAGCAAGATTATTAAGCTCTGCTCTGCCGTCCTCGCCTGTCACAAGCACCGTATTGGTCTTGCCGTCATCTGATACTACAGAGAAATAAAAGCCGCTTACAATGCCGTCCTCTGACTCTTTCTCAACGATTAAGGCTGTCTTTTGAAGTCTGTTTGCTGCATAGTAATAAACGGTTTTATTTTCGGCAAGTGTGATTGTTCTCGGTGCAGGAGCAATATATTTGTCAGGAATAGTATATGTGCCGTCTGCGTTCTTATAGCCAAGCTCCGTGATTGTATATTTTACAAGTGCGCCGTTTGATTTATACAAAGGTAGGTTATCAACGGTCACTGTACCGTCAAGTCCTTTGGCTGTTGTAACTACATTTATATTAGTTACATTATCATCAGACTTGATGTTGAACCACACGTCTTTAGCTGTGTTGTCTGAGCGCTTACTGTCCTCGGCAGACTTTACGATTTCAAGCTTTCCTGTCTTAGGGGCCTCAGGCTCTTCGAGAACCTCTATTTCATTAAAGGTTATAACCGATCCTGTTTCCTCATCAAGCTTGATTTGTCTTATAAACAGCTCAGGATTTATTTTGAAGCCCTCAGGTGCTTTGGTTTCCTGGATGGTTACTGTGCCAAGGGGGAGGGCAGGATTGCCTGTAGCCGCAAAATAAAACGGTTCGCCAAAATCGCTGTCTGCACGGTAATCTTCTCCTAAACGACATTCACCGTTGGAATTAGTTTTCAGCACCCACTTGCGTTCTGGAGTAAGAGAATTAAGCTGTGCCGCTGTAGTGTAATAACCCTTATAGTAGCATACGGTAAACTCGGCATTTTCCATATTTGTGGTTTGCCCTGTTACAGAATTTTTCTTTTGAATTCTAATGCCGATTGGGTCATTTGCCGGTACATCAGCTATTGTTGCAGAAAGAACAGCATAGCCGCCGCTTGTTTCTCCTGAAAGCTCAAGCTTTACAGGCTTGTTGTAAAGCTTAAAGCCCTTAGGTGCTTCAATCTCAACAGCGTACAGAGTATCGCTGTAGGTGATTTTGTAAAGGTCTGAGTTTAAGTTATAATCCCAGTTGTTGCCGTCCTCTGAAATTGCTTTGCAATCGCCTTTACCGTCTGTTATGAAATATCTGACGATATTATTCTTTTTTGAATTATCGGCGATATATTCATAAGCACTTCTTTCATTACCGAAAATCGCAAAAGCTGCACCGTCAAGGTCATAACAGTCATTGCCGTCTGAGATTTCGGGATTGCTGCTCACCTTTTTAAGCTTGAGCTTAACAATTTCCTTATCTGTAACCTTGAGAACATCAAGCGTTCTTTCATACTCGCAGTCCTCTGCACTTATTGTTACAGAGTATTCCTCAGAATTTAAAGAAAAATAACCGTTTGACGGAGCTTTCGTTTCCTTGAGATAATAATCTCCTGCGCTTAGTTCAAAATAATCTCTGTTAATCCAGTCCTTATTGGAATATGCATAGAGAATTTTTGAAATATTACCAGCTCTGTTCAGCTCAGCAGTTGCAATTTTTTCGTTGCTGCCTTTTTTGAACAAGGTGTACTGTGCACCGCTAAAGTTTAAATAGTCCTTGTCAGAGCTGCTCTCTGTTAAATCCTTGATAGTGCTGTTGCTGCCACTCTTCCGAAGTCTGAGCTTTGCTTTTTTGGGAATACGCACAATCAGATGCTGACAAAGACTTCCGTCTTTTCCTTTAGGCTGGCAGATATAATAGTTATTCATCTGGCAACTGCGTTTTATTGCAGAATAATCGCCTGAATTGCTTGCTATGCTGTTTGCAAATTTTACAATGTCATCTATCATTCTAACTACATCGCCGCTGTAGCTCCACGCCTTCCAGTTTGAAGCAGGATCACCGATGAACTCGTGGTACAGCTGAGATAATGCATAGTGCGACAACAAATAATACTTATCATTTTTATTGCCTATTTTTGAAAACAGACCGCTGTAAAACTCGTTGTCAATATAGCTGTCCATAATAGACTTTGCTGTCTTGCCGCCGTTTTTAAAGCTGCTGAAATAATCTCCATAACCGCCGTAAAAGACCGATACACCGACTATCAGAGCCTTTTCCTTCTGATTACTTGAGCTTGGGTCAAGCTTTAGTACCTCCTTGCCGGTTTCTCCGGTAAAGTCGGTAAACTCAAGCGTTTCACCGTTTGTTTTCTGAGCTGCTGTGTTCGGATCAATGCAGTAACCTGTTTCTCCGTTTATCTTGAATTTATATGCCACAAGGTCGTCTATAAAGCGCAGAGGCTCTTTTGATGACTCAAGCAGTATCTTACCGCCAATTTCATCAAGTCCGCACCTTGTAGCCGCACTTGCGGAAATGCCCACAGAAGAAAGCATTGTAACTACGGTCATAATTGATACCGCAACAGCTGTAAGTCGCTTAAAAATTTTCTTCAATATTAAACTTCTCCTTTCGTTTGAGATGAGATAGTATGTGATTTTTTATATGGCGGACCTCTTTTGTTGTTTCCCATATTTCTGCTCCTTTCATTTTTATTTTTTATAATAAAAAAAGCAGCTAAGATTTTAGAAATAAAAACTTAACTGCTTTAATTAGCCTGTTATTTACTTTTTAATATTAATACTTTATTAATACCAACCTTCTTCTTTTACAAGTACCTTTTCTGTATATGCTTCTTTAATTACTTTAGTTTCATAGTGCCCCTCCTCGGGTTCAACTACTGTTTCATACCCAATTATATCTTCACGCCATTCGTTGTGGTAGCTAAAGTTTTCACCATTTTCAAAATGATAGTGCATATGTTCATCCAAACAATCTGTAATATCTGCACCGCAGGTGTTGCAGATGGTTACTCCGTATCTTTCACCGTAAATCGGGCGTTGCCAAGTATCAGCCGGAACATCTACAATCCAAACTTTTTCAGTTTCAGCAGGGTGATAAACTTCTTTGTACTCAGCCTCGTGCCAAGTTTTGCCGGCGTGTGGGTCTGCGGTGGTTGTAGGCTGCGGTTTAGTTGTCTGCGGCTGTGATGACTGAGAACCTGACGGCTTGCTCTGTTCTGATGAGCCGCCCTGATCTGACGGCTTGCTTGTCTGACCCGAACCTGATGAACTGCCGCCGGACTGAGAATTACCCGGACGGTTGTTAGTCTGAACTGCACCTGAGCTGCTGCTCTGATTGCCGTTACCCGGCTTATTGTCAGTCTTTTCTGTGCTTTTTGTTTCATTATTTGCACTGTTTTCCGATTTCTCAGACGGCTGTGTCTGTTTTACTTCAACAACCTTTGTTTCTTCCTCAATATGAGTGTTGCCCTGTGCATCAGTTACAACCTGAGTTACGGTCTGAACTGATGTGCCAACTTCATCATTGGTGGCGGTTGCTGTTTTATTGTTACAAGAGGAGAAGCAAAGCATTGAAATTATTACCGCCGCTACCGTTGCCGTTGCTACGGCAATAATGCCGATTTTCTTTTTATTCGTCATTGTTTTTGTTTCTTTTTCTGTTTGTTTCTTTTCATTCGTAGTCATAGCTCTGACTCCTTTCGTTTTAGTATATTGACTTTTTATTCTGAATAATATATAATGTAGTTACAGAGGAAACCGTTTAAAGCGGTTAGCCTTGAAGCAATTTAAAATGATTTAAAATAATCGCTCAAATTAGCTTGGTCGGCAGTTGGGCGATTATTTTTTTATGTACTTAATGACTTCTGCAAGAGCTACTAATAAAATTATAAGTAAAACTGTTTCAGTCATACATATCACCCCCTCATTTGGGAGTGCTAACCGCCTTTAACCCCTCTGCAACTACCCCATAAAGCCGTTAGGCTGAATGGCGAGATTACAAAATTTGTTTAAATATCTTCTATCTTGATTATATAATTAACAATTTTATTTGTCAATTATTAGTTGTAAATAAACTGTAGAAAAATGTTGCTTTTTATTTATCCGAGTAATACAATTAAATATATTAAGAAGTTTCAAAAATATTTGAATAGTTTTTACTGTTTTCCTTTTTTATATTATTGCTTATTTCAACATATTCCTTTTCAAGTGTTTCTTTAGTTAAAGTGATTATCCTTTCATTTTCGTTTTTACAAGTTTTATAAAACTGTTTATATTCTCTATTGCCCATAATTCCGACTCCCAAAAATATAATAATATGAGGAAATTGTGTTATGAATAAAAAATCCCAATTTGATATAATTATTAATTATTTAAAAACAAGCAGTGAATTAAAAAAATTTAAATATTATGATAATTTTATTAAGAAATGGAAAAAAATATTAAGATATTACTTTGAAAATGACTTCATATTTATTCAGGAAGATATTTCAGATTCAGATCAATTCTATCATTATGAATATCAATTGCTTGACACAATATTTGAATTTGATTTTTCTATAAAATTTATAAGATATCTTTTTTATAAAAACAGTAGATTATTTCCAATAATTGAACTGAATTATACTGACTGTAGGCTTATGTATGATGACACGGATTGCATTTATACTTATTATGATAGTGCTGAGTGTAAAGAAGAATATAGCGATATAGAGAATATATTTGTTATTCCTTTCCCTACAAATCCCTTAACTCATATAGTTATAGACGGTAATCATAGAGTATCGTCTTTAATAAATGCCGGCTGTACTCATATAAAAGCTAGGTATTGTTCGTTTGAAATTTGTGAAAGAGCATTATTTTCTGCGTTTTATATTGCTGTGTATTCTTGTATATTTGATTGTTCTTTTATAAAATATAATATAAATAAAATCACAGATCTGCAAATTAAAAAGCATTTAAAAATATTCAATGAACATTCATTTGTTAATAATATTGATAAAAGAAAGCTGTTAGATTAAACTTTTAAGAGTATTTAAATGTTATCCGCCAGAGCTAACACACTTATAATTCTAATTCCAATCCCAATAGTGAGATAAGTAAATACAATATTTGTAAAATCATTCCTGTTTCTTGCATATATAACTAATCTCCTTATTGAGTATAAAAAAGCAGTCAAGTTTTTATACTTAACTGCATCGAATTGGTATATTGACTTTTAATTTTGAATAATATATAATGTAGTTACAGAGGAAACCGTTTAAAGCGGTTAGCCTTGAA